>HHCFC01400__coassemble_1737_pt1 | contig 17067 bp, 17 predicted proteins | sample HHCFC01400__metabat2_high_PE_024 | metagenome-assembled genome bin HHCFC01400
TTGGGGGCTTGATTGGATAGGATTTGATCCTTCCGTACTTGATGAATCAGTATTTGATATTTGGTTACTTGATCCTTTAGTATTTAATTGTGCGGGTTTTTCCTGTTCAGGTTTTCCCAAGACAGGAGAATCCAAGACTGGTTTTACCTGAACTGGATTTTCCCGTTCAGGTTTTCCCGGTTTAGGTTCCGGCGGCCTGGGCTGCTCCAAAATCGTGTACTCGATGCTGCCGAGCCGCCCGTTGGCGTTGCGGACTCTTTCACGGATAATGTATCCCGCATCCTCCAGCTCCCGGACCGTAGCACAAATGCTGTCCACTCCATCCCGGCATATCCGCGCAAGACCTTTGGTGGTGTAGTCCCAATCCTCCGGCAAGGATAGCATGAGGGACAGCAGCCCCTTCGCTTTCAGCGACAGTGCCGTGTTCCGCAGATGATGGTTTGCCATCACCGTGTAGTCGCGGGTTTTCTCAATGCGAAATACCGCCATAATCTCACCTCCCTCCGGCGGTCTGGAAAAGTGTTCGTTTTCGGAAAAAATTCAATTCTGTGCCCACTTGCTTCTCCATGTGGGAAAACCTATGGACACTTGATTTGCATTTCCTACATGAAGAAATACCTTCGATTTCTCACCCCTTTCAATACAGTTTTCCGTGTACTTGATGGAAAGTAAAAAACGCCATAGGATTTCCTATGGCGTTTGGGACAGGAAAAGGGTGCTGATATTTCACATCAGCACCCTTTATCCTGCCAGTATTTGATTTTTTGACTTCACATCGTGTTCCTTGCCTCTGAAAACATTGATTTTACTGGACTATCTCATGTTTTCTTATTAGGAGGCGGGGAAATCGCTGCGCTTTTTTTTCTAGCCTTTTCATGGCTTCGCAGAATTTTATGGGGCTCTGCCCCAATCCCCGCCGCCTTTTGAAAAAGGCGGGCGAAAACTTCATGTTTGCGCTCTTTAATACTCCACACCGCGCCGTGCTCCGATCCCCTTTTCATACGGGTGGCGCACACAGTGCATTTCGGTGCAGTAGTCGGCGGCTTCCAGCATCCATGGCGCGGGAGTGCGGCCCGTGAGCACCAGCTCCTGCTCCTGAGGCTTTTCCAGCACCGCGCGCCGCAGCGTGTCCTCGTCCACCATCTGAAGCTGCAAGGCGGCGCACGCTTCGTCGAGCAGAAGGAAGTCGGCGGGCTCGCGCACGGCGGCGAGCAGAAGCTCCTGCTGCTGTCTGCGCGTTTCGGCCTTCTCCTCCTCGTTCATCTGAAAGACAAATTTCTGTCCCGGCTTGCCCCGCAGGATCGTCGCGCCAAGCTTTTGGAGCAGCGGGATCTCCCCGCTCTCGGATCCCTTGAGGAACTGAACGATGACCACGCGCTTTCCCGCCGCGAGAGCGCGCAGCGTCATGCCCATGGCGGCGGTCGTCTTGCCCTTGCCGTCGCCCCAATATAAATGGATCAGTCCGTTTTCCATGCTGTTATCCTCTCCTTTGTTCCATCATCGCGTACACGGCTTTCATATCAAGCGCATGGCGCACGCCCTCGGCCAGAAGTGCGAACTGCTGCTCCTGGTAGGCCCGGTGGGAGATCGGGGCGGCGGTGTCGCAGGGGATTCCCTTCCGCCCGCACAGAAAAGCCGCAAGCTTTTGCGCCAGGCTTCCGGTGTCGAACAGGCCGTGCAGATAGGTGCCGTACACGTTCCCGCTCACACAGCCATCGTCCGCGCCGGTTTCAAGGCGGCAGAACGGCTCGCCCTCCACGGTGGTTTTTCCCGTGTGGATCTCGTAGCCGTCGAGCGCGGCCCCGGCAAACGCGGGAGCGGTGACGCACGCCTGCACGCGGGTGCGCGTTTTCTGTTCGCAGAACACGGTGTCCACGGGCAGAAGGCCCATGCCGCGCACCTCCCCGCCGCCCTCCGTGCCGAGCGGATCGCGCAGCGTGCGGCCAAGCATCTGATAGCCGCCGCACACGCCGAGCACCGGCGTGCCGCCGTGCGCCAGCTTCAAAACGGCGGCTTCCAGCCCGTTCTGCCGCAGCCACAGAAGGTCGGATATGGTGCTTTTCGTGCCGGGCAGAATGACGAGATCCGGCGTGCCGAGCGACCGCGCGTCCTCCACATACCGCACGCCGAGCGCGGGGTGTTCGTCGAGCAGGGAGAAGTCCGTGAAGTTCGACAGGCGCGGCAGACGGATCACCGCCACGTCAATCGGCTTCTTCGCCGCCTGCTGTCCGAGACGCGGGGCGAGCGAGTCCTCGTCGTCCACGTCCACACGCAGGTACGGCACCACGCCGAGCACGGGGATGCCGGTTTTTTCCTCGAGCATCGAAAGTCCGGGGCGCAAAATGGCTTCGTCTCCCCGGAACTTGTTGATGACCAGTCCGCCGATGCGCGCGCGCTCGGACGGCTCGAGCAGCGCGACGGTGCCGTACAGCTGAGCGAACACGCCGCCCCGGTCAATGTCCCCCGCGAGCAGGACGGGCGCGTCCACCAGCTCCGCCAGCCCCATGTTCACGATATCGTCACCGCGCAGGTTGATTTCCGCTGGGCTTCCCGCGCCCTCAATGACAATCACGTCGGATTCGGCGGCGAGGCTTTCATAGGCCGCGAGGATCTCGGGGATCAGGCTCTTTTTCATGCGGAAGTAGTCGGCGGCGCTCATCTGGCCGCGCACCTCGCCGTTGACAATCACCTGGCTGCCGGTGTCGCTGCGCGGCTTGAGCAGGATCGGGTTCATGCGCACGTCCGGTTCCAGCCCGGCGGCCTGCGCCTGCACCACCTGCGCGCGGCCCATCTCCAGCCCGTCGCGCGTGACGTAGCTGTTCAGTGCCATGTTCTGGCTTTTAAACGGAGCGGCGCGCAGGCCGTCCTCCTTGAAAATGCGGCACAGCGCGGCGCACAGCAAACTTTTGCCCGCGCCGGACATGGTGCCCTGTACCATGATGCAGCATGCGTGTTTCATTGGATCACCTCGCGTAACGTTTCCACCAGACGAAGATTTTCCTTGTGCGTGCGCACGGCGGTGCGGTACCAGCCCTCGCCCAGCCCGTGATAGTTTGCGCAGCTTCGCAGGAGAATCCCGCGCCGGCGCATGGGTGTGAGAAGCGGCACGGGCGAAAAGAACAGAAGGTAGTTCGTTTCGCCGGGGATCACCCGCAGGCCAAGCTGCTCGAGCCGTGCCATGAGCCATGGCCGTTCCCGCGCAATCAGCGCGCGCACCCGCTTTACATAGTCTGTTTCCGAGAGCGCCGCTTCCCCGGCGGCCTGCGCCAGCGAGGACACAGACCACGGCTGGCCCGCCGCGCGCATTTGGGAAAGAAGCGATGCGTCCGCGCACAGGGCATACCCAAGCCGTACCCCGGCCATGGCGTAAAGCTTTGTGAACGCTTTGAGGATCAAAAGGTTCGGGAACTCGGGCAGAAAGGCACGCAGGCTGTGCGCGTCCGGGTCTGAGAGGAAGTCGGCAAAGCACTCGTCGAGGATGAGCAGCGCGCCCGTCTCCCGGCAGCGGCGGGCCGTTTCCAGCAGCAGCTCGCGCGGGGAGGTTACGCCCGTCGGGTTGTTCGGCTCGCAGAGGAACACCATGTCGGGGTCTGCACTGGATGCGCCCGATCCCATCGCTTCGGGAAAGTCCTCCCCCAGCCGGAAGCCCTGCTCCTCGCGCAGCAGATGGCGGTGCACCGCACAGCCGCAGGCGGTCAGGGCTGTCTCATACTCCGAAAAGGCCGGGGCGGTGACAAGGGCCGTGCGCGGCCTGCGGGCCAGCACCGCGCGGAAGATCAAATCTGCCGCGCCGTTGCCGCAGAGCACGAACGATTCCGGCACGCCCTCGTGCGCCGCAATCGCGCGGGACAGCGACCGGCACAGCGGGTCCGGGTACCGGTCCGCCGACGCGGCCGCCTGCCGGATGGCCTTCCGCACGCCCGGCGGCACGCCCAGCGGGCTGACGTTCGCGGAGAAGTCGAGCGGCTGGCCGCCGTATTCCTCCTGATAGCCCGCCCAGTCCCCGCCGTGCGTCAGACGGGGAGCGGGGCGGCGGTTTGGTTCGGATTCCATGCCGGTTCCTCCTTTTGGGACAGAATAACGCCGCGAAAACGGGCGCGGGGGTGAAATGCGGGCGCGCGGAAGATGCTGTGCGCCGCCGCGCGGACGGACGCAGAGACAGAAAGCCAGCGTCCTTACAGGAATATGTGAGAGAAAATCACCGCGAACCACACGGGGATTATCAGCATAAGCCACAGGACAAAGCGCACGGCAAGGCCGATGACAAGCCCGAGCACGCTTGCCCATACCATGTTCCGGTTGGCGCGCAGAATATCCTCCGGCTCGATCTCCCGCGTCGCGTCTCCGATGGTGGGCTTGTCCACCAGCTGCCCGAAATAGCTTGCCGGTCCGGCCAGCTGCACGCCGAGCGATCCGGCACAGGCGGATTCCGTCTGCGCGGAGTTCGGGCTGGCATGGTTGCGCCGGTCGCGCCGCCAGATGCGCCACGCGCCGCGCATGCTGCCGCCCGCCAGCGGGGCGGCAAGGATCCACAAAAGCGCCGCGATCCGCGCGGGCAGATAGTTCGCCGCGTCGTCCAGCTTTGCCGCCGCCCGCCCGAAGTGCAGATAGCGATCGTTTTTATAGCCCACCATGCTGTCCATGGTGTTGATGGCCTTGTAGGTGAGCGCGAGCGGCGCGCCGCCGATCAGGAAGTAAAAGAGCGGGGCAATCACGCCGTCCGAAGCGTTCTCCGCCACTGTCTCCACGGCGGCGCGCGTCACGCCCTGCGCGGAAAGGCTGGCGGTGTCGCGCCCCACAATGCGGGCCACGGCTTTGCGCGCCGCTTCGAGATCGCCCGCCTTCAGGCAGCGGCACACGTTGGCGCTCTCCTGCGCCAGACACCGCATGGCAAGCGATTGCCAGCCCCAGAAAACGTGCAGCGCCAGCCCGAGCAGCGGGTGAATTGCGGAAAAGAGCCAGCACGCAAAGCCGGTGACGAGGAATGTCCCTACCGGCAGGCACACGGCAAGCACACGCCCCGCCGCGCGCTCGCCCTCCGGCGTGGCGGCAAAGCGGCTGCGCAGATACGTTTCCAGCCGCGTGATCATTTTCCCCAGAAAAACGACGGGGTGTGGAAAACCTTCCGGGTCGCCCAAAAACATGTCAAGCACGAAAGCAATCAGAGCGGCAAACGGAATCATGGCGCGATCCCTCCCTTCAGTATGGTCGGAATGCCGCAGAACACACGGATCACGGTCTCCGCCCGCTTTGCGAGCAGGCAGGAGAGCCGCCCGGCGGCTTCGCGCGCCGCGCGCTCGTCCGGGTCGGCGGGCACCACGCCGCCGCCTACCTCGGTCACGATAACCACCGGCTTCTGCGCCAGCTCCTGTGCGAGCGCGTCCAGATCGGCGCACCCGGCGGCCAGCTCCTGCGCGTCGCAGACGGCGTTCTGCGCGAGTTCTTCGTCCGTCCAGTGCAGCAGCGCCTTCGCGGCGCTGCGCTTGCCGCTGAACAGCGGCCCTGTGATGAGTATCACAGCCATCCCCCCTCTGTCAGTTGCGCGGCCCACGGCTGGGACGCAAGAAGCTGCACGGCGGCGAGCGCTGCCAGCATGAACAGCTCCGCGCGCTGCAAAAACCACCCGGCCAGATCGCCGGTGATGCCGCCGAACTGCTTCACCGCCGTGCGGCGGTAGAGCAGCAGCACCACCCCGGCCGTCACCGCCATGGCAAGGCCCGCCGCGCGGCCTACCGCGACGAGCGCCAGCACCAGCGCAGCGCTGAAAACGGCCAGCACCATCCGCACGCGCTTTTTGTCCGCGGCGGCGGCGAAGGTGTGTGCCAGCCCGGTGTTTTTCGCCATCGGGAAGGACGCAATCGCCCACCCGGACAGGCACCGCTCCAGCACAAACGCAAGCCCCAGGCAGACGAGCGCGCGCGCGTCCCAGCGCACCACGGCGCACAGCACAAAGTCCGCGAGGAACCACGCGCACAGCCGGATGACGGCGAACGCCCCGCAGCGCGGATCCTGCAAAATCTCCCGTTTTTTCTCCGGCGGCGCACAGCTCGCGAGCGCGTCGGAGGTGTCGGCAAAGCCGTCTAAATGGATCCCACCCGTCACCAGCACGGGAATCAGGCAGATCCCGCCCGCAAGCAGCAGATCCGGCGCGTGGAGTGCGCCCAGAAGCGCCGCCCAGCCCCCGCACAGCAGGCCGCACACCGCGCCCACCAGCGGAAACGCGCACATGCAGTACCGCATGTTCTTTTGCGTCCACACCGGCTGCGGGCAGGGAATCGCGGAGAACATGGCGAACGCCACCGCGATCGTTTCCAGCGCCGTCATGCCCCCACTCCCTTCCCCTTGTGGCATATGGGCAGGCCGCATACGATCTCATACACCTCGTCCGCTTCCTGCGCCAGCAATCGGTTGACCCGCGCAAGCATGTGCAGATAGTGAAGCGTATCCCCCGCGTAGGAGGAGCCGCCGCTGAACACCTCGTTCGACACAATGACCAAGTGTTCGCACCGGCGGCGCAAAGAGCGCACACCCTCCACAATGGCTTCCACCGCACCGTCTCCCGCCCCGTCCGGGCTGTACAGCTCGTTCGCGGCAAGGTTGCTCACACATTCGAGCAGCACCGTGCTTTTTTCGGGCGGCACGGCACGGTGAAGGCCGGTGAAGCATTCGAGCGTTGCAAAGCCCTTTCCGGCGCGTTGCTCCCGGTGGCGCTGAATCCGCGCGCGGCATTCGCCGTCAAAGGGCTGCATGGTGGCGATGTAGCAGCGCGGCCCGTCCGAGAGCGAGACGGCCAGCTGCTCCGCGAACGCGCTTTTCCCGGAGGCTGCCCCGCCGATCACCAGCGCCGTCATTCTGTGTCCCCCAGCGGCACATAGGGCTCGATGCCGCTCTCCTCAAAGGTGTCGCCCTCCGCAAAGACGGCGAGCGCCATGTCGAGCAGCGGGATCGCCGCGACGGCTCCCGTGCCCTCGCCCAGCCGCATCCCGGCCGTGATGAGCGGGGGCAGGCCAAGCGCGTCGAGAACCTGCCGCCCGGCGGGCTCAGCGGAGACGTGGCTGGCAAATACAGCCTTTTTCGCTTTCGGGCACAGGCGCACGGCGCACAGCGCGGCCACCGTGCTGATAAAGCCGTCCGCGAGGACAGGCACTCCGTACAGCGCGCCGCCGAGGAACATGCCGCACATCCCGGCCAGATCAAAGCCGCCAAGCTTTGCGAGCACGTCGAGCGGATCGGACGGGTCGGGCTGGTTGACGCGGATCGCGCTCTCAATCGCGCGGATCTTCCGGCGCAGCCCTTCCCCGGAAAGGCCCGCGCCGCACCCGGTCATCTCCGGCACGGGGCGGGCGAGAAGGACGCTCGCCACGGCGCTTGAGGTCGTTGTGTTGCCGATCCCCATCTCGCCTGTGGCCAGCAGACGCACGCCCGCTTCCCGCTGCTCGCGCACGAGATCGATCCCGGTGAGGAGGGCCTGCGCGGCCTGCCCGCGCGTCATGGCGGGGCCGAGGGAGATATCCCCCGTGCCGTTGCCGGTGCGGCGGCGGAGCACGCCGGGCGTTTCGGGAAAATCGAGCACGCCCATGTCCACCGGCACAACGCGGCAGTTCGCCACCGACGCCATGCGGCATACCGAGGTGCGCCCCTTGGCGAGGTTTTGCGTGACGATCGCCGTCACGCTGCTGTCCGTCTGCGTCACGCCCTGCGCGACCACGCCGTTGTCGGCGCACAGCACCAGCACGGCGCGCGGCGAGAGCGAAACCGGCGAGCTCCCCGTCAGGGCGGCGATCCGCTCCACGGCTTCCTCGAGCAGTCCCAGGCTCCCAAGCGGCTTGGCGCACGAGGCCCATTGACGGGCGGCGGCTTCCCGCGCCGCTTCGTCGGGCTCCGTCACGCTTTCGAGCAGGCGGAGCAGTTCTCTTTCGTTGGCGTCCATTTTCTGCATCCTCTCTTTTCCCATCTTGTCCCCATGCTGCGGCGGGGCGGCGCCGCCGGGGTGTTCCCTTCCCGCACCGTCACACGCCGCGCGCGGATTTGGCATAGCGAGCCGCGGCCTGTGCGAACCGCTCCGCGAGACGCGGCGAGCCCGCGAAGTACAGGTGCGGGAAGCCCGCGTACAGCGATGGCCCCGTAAACGCGCAGTCCCACGTTTTTCCGGTGACGGGCTTTTGCGCCGTCAGCGACGCGCCGTTTTCCGTGCAGTCCCAGTAATGAAATTCGTGCGCCGGGACGCGGTCGCCCGGCTCAAACAGCAGGCTCGGCTCTTTGGCCGTCAATTCCGTGTAGCCGAAGCGCACCAGCCGCGTTCCGCGCAGTCCGTCCCCCGGCAGCGCCCCCGCCATGGGGTGCGGCGCGCCGGTTTCGTCCTGTAGGCTCTGCCCGAGATACAAAAAGCCGCCGCACTCGGCCACGGTGGGCATCCTGGCCAAAACGGCCTCGCGCACCGCCCGGCGCATCGGCTCGTTTTCCGCGAGCGCCGCCGCGTGCAGCTCCGGGTATCCGCCGGGCAGATACAGCCCGCCCGCGCCCGCCGGGAGCGCCGCGTCCCGCATTGGGCTGAAAAAGACTGGTTCCGCGCCCGCCATGCGCAGCGCGTCCAGCGTTTCCTCATAGACAAAGCAGAAGGCTTCGTCCCGCGCCACGGCAATGCGCGCCATGGGCGGAGGGAATCCGTCCGCGCGGGGGGCGGCGGGATCGGCGAGTCCTTCGGGCTCGGATTCCCTGCCGAAAAGGGAAACCAGCCGATCGACGCAGCCCGATTCCTCGAGCAGCCCCGCAAGCGTCCCGATCCGGCCGCGCAGATCGGAAATCTCCCCGGCGGTATACAATCCCAGATGGCGGCTTTCAAACGCGGCCTCCTCCCGGTGCGGCAAAAAGCCCACGACAGGCAGTCCCGTCTCGCGCTCGAGCATCGGGGCGAGCGCCGCAAACAGCATCGGGGAGCAGTCGTTCAGAAACAGCGCGCGCACGCGGCTGTCCTCCCGGAACGCGCACAGGCCGCGCACCTGCGCCGCCAGCGTCAGGCTCGACCCCTTCGGGCGGAGCACCAGCAGCACGGGCAGGCGCAGGGTGCGGGCCACGTCCCACGCGGAGGCCTGATCGGTCACGCCGCCAAGGCCGTCGTAATAGCCCATCACGCCCTCGGTGACGGCGGCTTTGTGTCCGGCGCGGCAGCGGTCGTAGAGCGCGCGGAACAGCGTTTCATCCGCGCACAGGAAGCGGTCAAGGTTGTGGCTCTCCACGCCCAGCACGGAGCGGTGAAACATGGGATCGATGTAGTCCGGCCCGCACTTGAACGCGCAGGGCGCAAGGCCGCGATCCGCGAGCGCCGCGAGCAGCGCGCACGTCACGGCGGTTTTTCCGCTGCCCGACGAGGGGGCCGCCACCAGAAATTCAAGCATCACAATTCCCCGCAATCAGAAAGACAGGATTCTGCGCCGTCAGCATGTGCAGACTTCCCACGGCCCGCGCGCCGCACACGCTTACCTGCGTGATTTCCGGCTCGATGCCGTGCGCTTTGAGCGCGTCGACGGCGCGCCCAAGCGTCTCCACACAGATCGCTGAAATGCAAAGTTTCGCGCGCGGACTGCGTGCCAGAACAAGATCCACTATCTCCGCCATCGATCCCTTCGTGCCGCCGAGGAACACGCCGTCGGGCGCTTCGAGCGATTCGAGGGCTTGCGGGGCCTTCCCGTGAACGGGGCGAAGGTTCCACGCGCCAAGCTTTTCGCGGTTTGCGCGGATGAGATCGATCGCCTTTTCCTCACATTCGATCGCGTAGGTGCGCCCCCACGGCGCGGCCAGCGCCAGCTCCACGCTCACGCTGCCCGTCCCCGCGCCCACGTCCCAGAGCACGTCGGAGGGGTTCGGCGCGAGCCGGGCGAGGATGGCGGCGCGCACATCGCGCTTTGTCATCGGCACCTCCCCGCGTACAAAGAAGGAGTCGGGAAAGCCGGGCGCGCGGCGCACCGTCGCGGGCGCGGGCTCCGCGAGAAGGACGCTCAGCGGGGAAAAGGTCTGCCGGGCAATTTCCGCCGCCGTCCCCTCTGTCACACGCTTCCCGGGGCGGCCAAGCTCCTCTCCCACTGCGACGCGCAGCGCGCCGAGACCGGCCTGCGCCAGCTCATGGCACAGCTCCGCCGGGCCCTGTCCCGTGCCGGTGAGGAAAAAGACGGGCTTTCCCTGCATCACAGCCCCCACGGGGCGGCACGAAACACCGTGCGCCGAGACGATGAGCCAGTCCTGCCACGGTCGTTGAATTGCCGCCGCCAGCAGCTGCACGCTCGACACGCCCGGCAGCACCGTGCAGGGGATGTGTTCGCGCGAGAGAAGCGGCACGAGCAGCCGCGCGCCGGAATACAGTCCGGTGTCACCGCTGTAGAGTACCACGCACGTCCCTTCGGACACGGTGCGCACCGTGTCCAGAATCTCCTGCGGTCTGGTCGCCGCCACCCGCCGCGCCGCGCCGTGCTCCGGCAGATCCGCGAGCAGCCGGGGCGCGCCGATCAGGCACGCGGCTTCCTGTACCGCGTCGCGGCATTCCTGTGTCATCGAGCCGGGCAGGCCGCCGCCCGCCGCCGCCAGAATCACCCGCATCCCATCATCTCCCTGCATGTCTGTAAAATCGAGTCGAACGGTTCGCCGTCCTCGGTGGGGCGGCGGATGACCAAGAGAAGCGCGCCCGCGTCCTGTGCCGCGCGCACCTTTTCCGTAAAGCCGCCTGGCGCGCCCCCGTCCTTCGTCACGAGGAAGCGGATGGAAAAGCGCCGCAGCAGCGCGAGGTTGAGATCATACGGGAATGGCCCCTGCATCGCAATAATGTTGGCGCGGGGAATCCCCGCCGCTTCGCACGCGACAAGGCTTTCCACGCTCGGAAGCACGCGGGGGAAGAGCCGGGGCCCGCCGAGCGCGGCAAACGCGGGCAGCTCCTTGGCTCCGGTGGTCAGGAGGATGTTCCCTTCTCTGCCCTCGAGCAGCCGGGCGGCTTCCTCTGCCGATCCGGCGCACAGGCACCCGGCGGGCAGATCGCTTTCCCTGCGCAAAAGCCTGCGGTACGGCACCCCGGCGCTTTGTGCGGCCTCGCGGATGTTCCGGCTGGCCTCGGCGGCGTAGGGGTGCGTCGCGTCCACGCACAGATCGGCTCCCAAAAGGACGCACGCCATGCCCGGTACGTCCAGCCGCCCGGTGTGGATGGCCGCGCCCGGCACGCTCTCCTGCACGTCGCGGCCGTACTCGGTGGCGACACAGACGGCCGTTTCCATCCCGAGCGCCACCGTCGCGGCGGAGAGCTCACGGCCCTCCGTGGTGCCGCTGAAGATCACCACCCGCATTTCTGTTCATACCCTCGGGGCGTGACCATGCGGCCGTTGACCTCCTGCGTCGTGGACGAACCGATAAACACGGTGGTGAACATGTCAAGCTGTTCTGCGCGCAGATCGGAGAGGGAGAGCACGCGCGACTCCTGCCCCTCCCGGCCGATGTTTTTCACCCAGCCGCACACGGTCTGCGGGCTTCTGCCCTCTTCGAGCAGGATGTCGCACGCCTTTTGCAGATACCCGGCGCGCTTGCGGGAGCTGGGGTTATACAGGCACAGGCAGAAGTCGCCGCGCGCCGCGCACCGCAGGCGGGTTTCGATGACCTCCCACGGCGTGAGCAGATCGGAGAGCGAGATGACGCAGAAGTCGTGCCCCAGCGGCGCGCCGAGCACCGCGCCGCCGGAGAGCGCCGCCGTCACCCCGGCCACCACGCGGATTTCCACCGCCGGGAACTGGGGCGCTAATTGCAGCAGCAGCCCGGCCATGCCGTACACGCCCGCGTCTCCGCTGCACACAAAGGCCACGTCGCGGCCCGATTGCGCCGTTTCCAGCGCCCAGCGGCAGCGCTCGAGCTCCTTTGTCATCGGGGAGGTGTACGTCTCCTTCCCCGGAAAGAGCGGCGCGACAAGATCGACATAGACGGTATATCCGCACAGCACCTGCGCGCGGGAGAGCGCTTCGCGGGCCTCGCCCGTGAGAAATTCCGGCCCTCCCGGCCCGATGCCGACAACAAATAACGTGTTCATGGTGGTTCCTCCTGTGAAAAAATCAGATCAATCGCGGCTCCACGTCAGATGAAGCGGGGCGAGAGCCGCCGCCATCGTTACGCCGCCGAGGGAATACTTTCGGTGCAGGATTTCCCCGCCGCTCACCGCCGCCGCGCTGCGCTCGCACACGTTGTCCGTCCCGGTGACGGAGCGCACAAACGGCGAGGGCGTGAAATTGCCCGGCGTTTCATTGAGCTCCCGCGCGGAGCGCGTCTCGAGCGGCCAGCCGTGCGCGCGGCAGAACGCCAGCAGCCCTTCCTCGTCTTTTTTGAGATCGATGCTCGCCACGGTGCGCACCGCTTTTGGCAGAAGGCCGGATTGCGCGAGAAACGCGGCGAACGCGTCCTCGATGCTTTCCCGGGAAATGCCCCGGCGGCAGCCCACGCCGAGCACGACGGCGCGCGGCGCAAGGTGCAGCGCTGTGCCGTCCTCGCGGTGGACGCTCAGAAATACGTCGGGCGCGGGAGAGGATTCCCCGGAAGGTGCGCCGGATTCTTCCCCTGCGGGCGGGGCGGAAAGCAGCTCCACCTCAGCGGGCGGGGTTCCCTCGATGGGAAAGCGGCTCCATAGGCGCAAAGTACCGCCCGCGAGCACCTTCGCGGACACCGTGCGGATCCGCTCCGGCTCCACGACGCAGAGGTTCTGCACGCGCGCCCAGTCGTCCACGGCGAACAGGCCGTGCAGATCCGTCGCCGTCGTCACGACGGGCGTGGCTCCGCAGAGCTCCGCAATCGCGCGCGCCAGCCGGTTCGCCCCGCCCAGATGGCCGGAGAGGAGCGGCACGGCGAACCTCCCGCACTCATCCACCGCAACGACGGCGGGGTCTTTCCATTTTTTATCCACATACGGCGCAATGGCGCGCACGGCAATTCCCACCGCGCCGACGAACACAAGCGCGCCGCCGGAAACAAAGCGTTTTTCCGTCCACTCGCGGAGCGTTTCCGGTTTCCCGGAGCGCATCGCTTCGCCCCCGAGCGCACGCGCCAGATCCCGCGCGAGCGCTTCGCCGCGATCCGTGAAGGCGAGGAAGGACGGCCCGCTCACGGCTTTGGCTGCTCCGCCTGCCGGAACTCCGTTGTAAACGACGGGTCGTACAGGCAGCTTCGCTCATAGCGCGGGTCGAGGAATTGTCCGATCAGCAGCAGCGCCGTTTTGCGGATCCCTTCCTCCTCGCCGCGCTGCGCCAGCGTTCCGACGGTGCAGCGGATCACGCGCTCGTCGGGCCAGGTGGCCTTGTATACAATCGCGGCGGGCGTTTCGGGCGATAATCCGCCGCGCAGCAGCTCGTCCTGCACCTCGTGCAGCAGGCCGGAGGAGAGAAACAGCACCATCGACGCGCCGTGGGCGGCCAGCGAGGACAGCGATTCTCCCGGCGGCACGGGCGTGCGCCCCGCCATGCGGGAGATAATCAGGCTCTGGCTCACGCCCGGAAGCGTGTATTCCGCCGAAAGCGCCGCTGCCGCTCCGCAGAAGCTGGACACGCCCGGCGTGGAGTCGTAGGCGATGCCGAGCCGGTCCAGCTCATCCATCTGCTCACGGATCGCGCCGAACAGGCTGGCGTCGCCGGTGTGCAGGCGCACCACGTCTTTTTTTTCGCTGTCCGCTTTCTGCATGACCTCGATCACCTGCTCAAGCGTCATGACGGCGCTGTTGTGGATCTCACAGCCCGGCTTGGTGCTCTCGAGCAGCGCCGGATTGACAAGGCTTCCCGCGTAGATCACGCAGTCCGCCTTTCTGAGCAGATCCGCGCCGCGCACGGTGATCAGGTCGGGCGCACCCGGCCCGGCTCCCACAAAATGTACCATCGCCCGTTCACTCCTTTACAATCACAGTGGAAAAGTAACCGGAACCCTCCGGCCCCGGCGCGCTCTCCGCGAGGTTCGGGAACACCCGCTCGTCCGGCAGGCCGCAGTTCTGCACCAGCGCGCTGTGCGCCGGGTTTGCGTGCTCCCGCACGGCCTGTATCGTTTCCGGAAGCTGCTTGCCGGATTTCATCAGAATCTTGGTGCCCGGCCATTGCAGGGCCGTTTCCAGATCGCCGCCCGCCGGGACGATGTGCACCGGCGTGTTCATCTCCGTCAGGCTGATCCCGAGCCGCGCCGCTACCGCGCAGAAGCTTGTCACGCCGGGGATCATGGCCGTCTCAAAGCCCGCCGCCTGCACAATCTCCATTAAATAGCAGTAGGTCGAATAGATCGACACGTCGCCAAGGTTCGGCATGGCCACGTCCATCCCCTGCTCCAGACAGCGGCACACCTCGCGCGCCGCGTCCTCGTGCGCCTTGCGCTGCACGGCGGGATCGCGGGACATGGCAAAACGCAGCGGGAGGATCGTCTTTTCCGAAACATCCATCGCGCCGCGCACGATGTCAAGCGCGAGCATTTCTCCGCTGTGCGTCTGCGGGCAGGCGAGCACGGGACATTCCCTGAGCACGCGCAGAGCCTTCTGCGTGAGCAGCTCCGGGTCGCCGGGGCCGATCCCCACGCCGTAAAAAATTCCGTGTTTCAATTCCATGAGCGTATGATCTCCTTTGCGGTAGTGGTCTGTCCCAGAAGGCCGAGCGTGTTCGTGAACAGGACGGCCCCCGTGCGAAAGCGCCCGCCCGCGCGGCGGTCGAGGTGGCGCTGGATGGCGGTGAGGATCGAAGATATCACCGCCTCGCGCAGGGACGCTTCGTCGAGCAGCGCAAGGCAGGCGTCGGCGGAAGGCGATTGCATCAGTGCCTGGCAGAGCGATTGCGGCGCGCCGCACACGGCGGCATGGGCGCAGAACACCTCCGCGCGGCCGTCCGCGTACCGGGAATGGGTGTTCATCACGCCCGCCGCCAGCTTCACGAGCTTTCCCGCGTGGCCCACGAGCAGCACTTGGGAAAAGCCCCGGTTTCCCGCGAGGTCAAGCGCGTCGCCGATAAAGTTCGAGCATTTGACCACCGGCACGCCGCGCGCCGCCTGCGGATGGTCGCGCAGGAAGGTTTTGCCGTAGTTGCCGGGCGTGAGGATCACGTCGCGCGCGCCGAGCGCCGCCGCCTGCCGCAGCTCGACGGCGATGGTGTCCACCAGCGCTTTTTCGCTCATCGGCTCCACAATGCCGGATGTGCCGAGGATGGAAATGCCGCCCTCGATGCCGAGCATCGGGTTGAACGTGCGCTTGGCCGCTTCCTCCCCGCCGGGGACGCTGATGCACACGGAAAGCCCGCCCGCGTAGCCGAGCGCATCGCACACCCGCCGGGCCTGTTCCTCGATCATGCGGCGCGGCACGCGGTTGATGGCCGCCGCGCCGGGGGGCTGGTCGAGTCCGGGCTTTGTCACGCGGCCCACGCCCTCCCCGCCGTCGATGCGGATTTCCGGTTCCTCCATCGTTGTGACGCGCGCGCGGATGACAAGGCCGTCCGTCGCGTCCGCGTCGTCGCCGCCGTCCTTTGCCACACCGCACACCGCCGCGCCATTCTCCCAGAACAGCTCCACCGGTTCCACGGTGACGGGGATTCCCTTCGGGGTGACGAGGGAGAGTGCGCGCGGCGCTTGCCCGGAAAGCAGCAAGGAAGCCGCTCCCGCCGCCGCGAGCGCGGCGCATGTGCCTGTGGTGTATCCGCAGCGAAGCCGCTGCGCGCCGTTCTCTATATAATGATCAAACGCCATCGGCTTCGCCCTCCCTTCTCACAGCAGCGCGCGCAGATGGCGGCGGTACAAATCCTGCACGCCCCGGAGCATGCCGAGCCCCTGCAGCACGCAGTCCACGGAAAAGCCCTCGCGCGTGAGTGTGCTTGTCCAGCTTTCCGGGTCGTCCCCGTCCATATCGTGGAGCGCGTGGTCGCCCGCGACAAGCATCAGCGGCACAAGGCGCACGCGTGAAAAGCGGCTCTCATGCAGCTCCTTTACGACGGTGGGCAGATCCGGCCACCCCTCCACCGTGCCGACAAAGCACTCCTTGCGCCCGTCCATATGAAAAACGGCCTGCAAGGCCGGATAGACCAGATTGGAAAAATGCGGCGTGCCGTGGCCCATGAAAACGAAGGCAAGGCCGTCCTCCGGCGGGTATTCCGTTTCAAGGATATGCGCAAGGCCGCACAGCTCCCCGGAGCCGGAGAGCAGCGGCAGGCCAAATGTCAGGCGCGGAAAGAGGGGTTCACATTCCTGTGCGCAGGCGCGCAGGTTGTCGTATTCGATCCCATACAAGAGATGCGTGGGCTGGAGAATGACATGGTCATAGCCGAGAGGGGCCAGTTCCTTTAAGGCTTCCTTCGGGCTTTTCACGGTTTCGCCGCAGCGCAGGAGCAGGCGGCGGATCGTGGGGCTGGTGAAGGCGCGGAAGAAGTCGGCCTGCGGCGCTTCCTCGCGCAGCGCGTTTTCCACCGCCGTGATGCTTTCGCGGGCAGACGGCACGCTGGTGCCGAAGCTGACGCAGAGCAGAGCTGTTTTCATGGATGGGTCCTCCTGTATCTGTCTATACGGCGTAGCCGCCTGAAATTTTCGGTCAAGCCTTTTATAAAAGGGCGCCGTGTGCCGGTGGCACACAAACAAGGCGCCGACCGGAGCGGCAGCGGAGACGCGGGGTTATAGGGGCGGAGCCCCTAAAAAATATGCGAAGCCCAGGAAAGGGCGAGAAAAACAGCGAAGCGCTTTTTTCCGTGCGATGAGCTCTTTCTCCTTCATTTCTTCTGATTTTCTCTTTTTAGCTCAGGCCGCATGGCCCCCCATTTCTTGCCGCCAAGAAATGGGGGAAAGAACCGCGAGGGGCCTTGCCCCTTCGAACCCCACGCCTTCTTTTCTACGTTAGGTTTGTGACCCCTCTCCCCCGTCACGGCCGGCCAAATTTGCGCTGACGCGCAAGACTGGCCGGCTGGTGGGGGGAATCTCCCCAAATTAGCGTGGGGAATCATTTGGGGAGATTCCGTGCGTTGGGGAACGGCCCTACGGAAGCTTGCGGATAGCACCCAGCCGCTGAAGCGTAATTTTCCGGGCGAAGCCTGCAAAATTATGCTTCAGACCGCG
>HHCFC01400__coassemble_1739_pt1 | contig 17028 bp, 13 predicted proteins | sample HHCFC01400__metabat2_high_PE_024 | metagenome-assembled genome bin HHCFC01400
AGGCTGCTATGAGTTATTCCGTTTGTCTGTTTGGAGATTCTGTGGCAAAGGGTGTGATATTTGACAGCATCCGGCGCAAATACCGTGTGATCAAAGATTGTTTTGCGGCCTCGATGGAAACACAGGATCACCTCCGTGTCACCAACTATTCCAAATTTGGCTGCACCATTACCAAGGGTCGGGAGCTTCTGGAGCGCCATGCCGCGGAGCTTTCCTCTTATGATTTTGTTGTTTTTGAATTCGGCGGAAACGACTGCGACTTCGACTGGCATGCCATCGCGGAAAATCCCGACGGCGAGCATCTGGCAAAAACGCCGATCGCCGTTTTTGAGGAGGAATACCGCAAAGCCGTGCGTTTCACCCGTGAGAACGGCGGGAATCCTGTACTGCTGAGTCTGCCGCCGATCGACGCCCACCGTTATTTCAACTGGTTCACACAGGGCGAAAACGCGGAGAATATCCTGAAGTGGCTGGGAGATATCGATCGGATCTACCGCTGGCATGAGATGTATAATCTCGCCGTGTGCCGCGTGGCTATGGAGGAGCAGGTTCTGCTTCTGGATATCAGCAGCCGTTTTCTGGAGCGCAGCCACTACGAGGAGCTGCTCTGTGAGGACGGCATCCATCCGAATGAAAAGGGACATGAGCTGATTTTTGCCTCCCTGCGGGAAGAGGCAGAAAAGGCTTCGCAAAGGACGCCGCAGCTCTCTCCGAGATTGGCGCTGGCATAAATATGGATACAGGAAAACGGCCGGAACACAGGATGTTCCGGCCGTTTTTCACTCTGTGTCAGCCCTCATTATAGCGGGCCAGGAAAGTTTTCAGACGCTCGTTCTGCGTATTGCCAAACACGTCCTCCGCGCTGCCCTGCTCCACAATCACGCCGCCGTCCATAAAAATAACGCGATCCGCGACGTCGCGGGCAAACTTCATCTCGTGGGTGACAACCACCATGGTCATATGCTCCGCCGCCAGTTCCCGGATAACACGCAGGATCTCTCCTGTCAGTTCCGGATCCAGCGCGCTGGTCGGCTCGTCGAAAAACAGGATATCCGGATTCATGGCGAGCGCGCGGGCAATGGACACCCGCTGCTGCTGCCCGCCCGAAAGCTGGCAGGGGTATGCGTCTGCCTTATCGGAAAGTCCCATCTTCCCCAAAAGTGCGCGCGCCGTTTCTTCCGCTTCCGCACGGCTCTTTTTCAAAACGCGCACCGGAGCTTCTGTGATGTTTCGCAGCACGTTGAAATGCGGGAACAAATTGAAGTTCTGAAAGACCAGCCCCAGATGTAGGCCGATCTGCACGCAGGTTTTCCGATCCGCGTATTTTGCTTTCCCGTTTTCCTCCCGGGCCAGCTGTTCCCCGCAGATGGTGATGCTGCCGCTGTCAATCTGCTCCAACTGTGTGATACACCGCAGCAGCGTACTTTTCCCCGAACCGGACGGCCCGATGACCGCCAGCACCTCTCCTTGATTCACATGGCAGGAGATGCCCTTAAGCACCGGCTGCCCGCCAAAGCTTTTCCGGAGGTTTTCCGCCAACACCATTTCCTTTGCCATCGTCCGCACCTCCTCAGCGATAATAGGAGAATTTCTTCTCCGCCACGGTAAAGCAGCGTGTGACAACGCCGTTCATCACCAGATAGAACACAGCCGCCACGAAGAACGGAACGGTCGATACGGAGGAGCTTGCAAATTTTTCGGTGACATGCATCAACTCCTGGACCGCGATCACCTGTGCCAACGAGGTATCTTTCACAAGGGTGATAAATTCATTTCCCATCGGCGGCAGGATCCGCTTGACCACCTGCGGCAGGACAATATGGAAAAAGGTCTGCGCACGCGTAAACCCGAGCACCTTCCCCGCTTCATACTGGCCCTCCGGGATCGACTCAATGCCGCCGCGGTAAATCTCCGCGAAATACGCCGCGTAGTTGAGCACAAACGCAATGATCGCCGCCTGCATGCGCTGCGGCTGGATGCCGAACAGTGGGTTCAGCCCATAGAACACGAAAAACAGCTGAAGCATAAGCGGGGTTCCCCGCATAATCAGGATGTAAAACCGCACCGGGAGACTGATGATTTTATACCGGCTTCTGCGTCCGAAGGCAACCAGAAGTCCCAGCGGAAGCGAAAAAAGAAGCGTCAGGAAAAAGATCAAAAGAGTGCTCAGGCTGGCCTCCCCCATCTCCTGGAACAGCGTTTGCAAGCTGGCTAACGTTTCCGGATTCAAGATTTCTTCCCTCCTCTGTTTCCCGGCGCTGTCCGCGCCGTGCAAAAGGGGACCCGCCCCGGATCTACTCCGGCGGCAGGCCCCTGAGCTCTGGTTTGATTACGCCTCGATGGTTGTAACGTCCTCTCCGAACCACTTTTCGGAGAGCTCGCCAAGCGTTCCATCGGCCTTCATTTCGCTGAGCGCCTCATTCACTTTATCGCAAAGCGCCTGATCGCCCTTGCGGAAACCAATCACATAATCCTCCACCGCAAGAGACTCGACCGTTCCGTCTTCCTTCTCCAGAATCCGGTAAGCGCCCGGATCGTTGGTCAGATAAAAGCGGGCCACCACCTCGTCGATGGCAATGGCTTCAATCAAGCCGTTCTGGATTTCCAGAATAGCCTTGCTGTAGTCGTCAATCGGTACAATCTCCGAGAGGGATTCCCGGAATTCCGTGGCTTCCTCACTGTTCAGCGCCGTTTCCGCCGAGGAATCGGACTGCACGCCCAGGCTTTTGCCTGCCAGATCCGCAAGGCTCTGATAGGAGGAATCCTCCTTGACCAGAATCACCTGATTATTCTTCATATACGCGTTGCTGAGCGTCTGCTTTTCCGCACGCTCATCGGTGTAGCTGTATCCGTTCCAGAGCAGATCCACGTTGCCGCCGTCCAGCTCCATTTCCTTGGTGTTCCATTCGATCGGCTGAAGCTTCAGTTCCACACCGAGACGGCTGCACACCTCCTTGGCCACATCCACGTCAAAGCCAATGATTTCGCCTGTCTGCGTATCGGTATAGCCCATGGGCGGGAAAGCGTCGTCCAGTCCCATGACAAGCTCACCTTTTTCCACTATCTTATCCCAGGAGTCGTCGGACGCAGGCTCCTCCGAATTTGCCGCGGCGCTTTCCGTTGTGTTCGACGCATCGTCTCCCGCCGCGTTCGAATTCGTCTGCGCTCCGCTCGAACCGGTGCAGGCCGCCGCGGAACACGCGGTCAAAATCGCCAGCAGCAAAGCCGCTATTTTCTTTTTCAACATAGCAATAACGCTTCCTTCCCACCGTGCCCACGGCACGGATCTTTAATAAAATGCAGGAGCCAATCGATTTACCGAACAGCTCGAGTGGTATTGTAGCATATTATCACGCTAAAGTAAAGAGGAATTTTTCTTTATCACTTGACAAGCAAACGATCCTGTGGTATTCTCAAACTGTACTAATCGAAATCGAACAGTTGAGTACACATCATACAGTTGAACTCAGCGGAAAGGAGGCCGCGCCATGCTTCTTCTCGACCACAAAAGCAGGCTCCCCATCTACACACAGCTTTACCAGGAAATTCTGCGTCTTTCCGCGCTGGGAGCAATGGTTCCCGGGGAACAGCTCCCCTCTGTGCGGGCGCTGGCGCAGGAGCTGGGGGTCAACCCCAACACCGTACAGAAGGCATACCAGCTTCTCGAGCACGACGGCTATATCTGTTCCGTGCCGGGAAAAGGCTCGTTTCTCTGCGACATGGGCGACGAAGCCGCGAAAAAGAAACGGGAAGCGGAACAGGCGCTGGAACATGCCATCCGCAGCGCTCTGGAAAATGCGGTGAGTCCCGATGAAATCCGCGCTCTGGTGGAACGCATACTGACAGGAGGCGAAGCGACATGATTGAAGTAAAGCATTTGACAAAACGGTTTGGGGCGATTACAGCCCTGGACGACATCAGCTTTCAGGTGGACAGCGGATCCATTTTCGGGCTGGTGGGCAGCAACGGAGCGGGCAAATCCACTTTCCTGCGCACGGCGGCGGGCGTATACCGGCCGGACGCGGGATCGGTTCTCATCGACGGCGGCGAGCCGTTTGAAAATCTGTCTGTGAAAGGCAATGTCTGCTTCATCTCCGACTATCCGTATTTTCCCCGCGCCGCCACCCTGACCGATATGGAGGATTTATTCTCACACACCTATCCCCATTGGGACAAAGAGCGGTTTCACTATCTCTGCTCCTGTTTCCCGCTGGATACCAAGCAGCGGATTCTGAACATGTCCAAGGGTATGCAGCGTCAGGCGGCAATCCTTTGCGCGCTTGGCGCACGCCCGACGCACCTTCTTCTCGACGAAATCTTCGACGGGCTGGATCCGGTGATGCGCCAGCTGCTCAAGCGGATTCTCTCAGGCGAGGTATCCGATCGCGGAATGACGGTGGTGATCGCTTCGCACAATCTGCGCGAACTGGAGGATATCTGTGATCATGTGGGACTGTTCCACCGCGGCGGCGTGATCTTTGACCGTGAACTGGATTCGCTCAAACTCGGCATCAGCCGCGTGCAGGCCATGTTCCGCCCGATGCCCGACCGCAGCGCGTTCGACTCTTTCGACCTCGTGACGCTGCGCACGCAGGGCTCTCTCGTCGATTTTGTCGCGCGCGGAACGCAGGAGGATATTCTGGCGAAGCTCAGCGCCATGAATCCCGTATTTTCCGAGCTTCTCCCGCTGACGCTGGAGGAAGTATTTATCAGTGAAATGGAGGCTGCCGGATATGACATCGACAACATTCTTTCGTAAGCCGGGCGGATTTTTCCAATCATACCGCGCGGCTCTGCGCCAGATCCGCGGCATCGCCCTTCTTTACACCGCCATCCTCGCGGTGGTGCTTCCCCTTCTGATGACGCTCACCGTCACACAGGCCAGAAGCAATTTTTCGTATTACAGTTCGGAAATGCCGATGGAGTACTACCTTTCCTCTCAGGCTTCCAGCTTTCTGTACAGTATTCTGTCCCTGTTTTTTTTGCCGCTGCTGTGGCTGTTCGCTCTGATTTTCACCGTCTCTTTGTTCCGGTATCTGCATGACAAGCGCAGCGTGGATCTGTTCCATTCCCTGCCCATCCGCCGGGAAACGATGCTTCTCAGCCGTCTGACCGCGGAACTGACGGCGCTGGTGGTTCCGCTTCTTGCAATGCTCATTGTCTGCTTTGCCATTCTGCTCTGCTTCGGCATTCCCATGCAGGCTGTGCAGGATGGGATGCTGGATCCCGGTCTGCTGTGGCTGCGTGCGCTGTTCCTGATCGTCAACGTCTTTGCGCTGATCGGGCTGATGATTTTCTTCCTCATCTGCTGCGGCACGGTCTTTGACGCTGCTGTCAGCACGATTGCTTTCTGCGGCGGTCTGCCCCTTCTGCTGGCTCTCAGCCTGTCTTATCTCGGCTCCGCCCTGCCCGGCTTTTGCGGGAGTGATCTTCCCCGGTTTGTCTATGAAGGGATGAACCCGCTGATCGGCGCTTTCAGTCTGGCAAACGAGCCTGTTGTCCCGTGGCTGCTGTGGTGGCTGGGATACGGCGCTGTCCTTTTGATCGCCGCCGTGCTGCTCTATCGCAGAAGAGCGAGCGAAGCCGCGGAAAACGCCTTCGCCTTCCCGCTGCCGCGTGTGCTGATCCGTTTTCTTGTCTCCGCCTGCTTCGGCATGTACCTGGGACTTTTGATTCACGGCATCTACTCCTCCTTCCCCTTCCTGCTGGGGGCTTTGCTCGGAGCATTTCTCTCCCATCTGGCCATTGAAATGGTCTACCGGCGCGGCGTGAAAAACATCTGGAAAACCATGCCCTCTCTCGGTGTGGTGGCCGGACTGTTTGTGGTATTCTATCTGATCTGCGCCACCGGCTGCTTCGGCTACACCTCTCGTATTCCCGCCGTGGAGGATGTGAAATCTGTCACCTTCACCACCTCCTTCGGCCAGACTCACAGTGCCAGCTTCTTCACCGGAACTCCACAGAGCCGCAACTACTACGGCATGATGGAGCCCATTGTGACGCAGAAAGAAAATGTCGAACAGATCGTTGCGCTGCACCAGGATATCATTGATTCCTACCACGCGATGGGGCCTCTGTATCCCATGTCGGAAGGCAGCGTGTTTGAAGTTTCCTATGAGCTGAAGGATGGCAGCAAGCTTCGCCGCCGCTTTTACAGCTTCGCTTTCCCTGAGGGCTTTCTCCAGGAGCTCGACCGCATCAGCCTGCTGCCCGAAGTGATCGAAAATACCACAGACTGCTTCTTCCTGACGCAGGACAGCTTTGACACGGTCTCCTTCTGGAATTCCAAAGAAAACGATGAATACCAATCCTTCACGCCGAACGCGGAACAACGTTCCGCTCTCATCGAAGCGCTGCAACAGGATTTTCTTTCGGGGATGCCGCAGAGCAGCCAGTACGATGAGCGCTGGTTTGAAATGACGCTCTCCTATCAGGGAGACTCCTCCCTTCCCGCGTTTGCGGCGGAGGACAGTCTTGCCGCTTCCCTTTTCCACTTTGATCCAAACGCATCTCTCTATCTGGACTCCGGAAGCTATCTGATCTCTTCGCAGCACTACCCGAACACGACGGCTCTTCTGGAAAAATACGGATGGATCGAGTAAAAATGACAGAAAACGCGGCGGGTGCAAGCCTCCCTTGCACCCGCTTTTCGGGTGTGCTACAATAAAAGCGACAGGTCCGGCGCGCCACCAAGCCGCCGTAAACGATGGAATCAGGGGGAACGGAAAATGGATTTTAAGGAGATTATGGCGGACTGCCCCGTGATCGCGGCGGTCAAGGATATGGACGAGCTGGAGCAATGTTTGAAAGCGGATATCAAGGTGGTATTTATTCTGTTCGGCACGGTGTGCAGCATCCCGCGCATCGTGGAGCGTGTGAAGGAAACTGGCCGCTATGCCATGGTGCACTTGGATTTGATCACCGGCCTGAGCGCGAAGGAAGCCAGCGTCGATTTTATCCGGGAATACACAAAGGCAGATGGGATCATCAGCACGAAGCAGCCGATCATTGCCCGAGCCGCGGAGCTCGGCTTCTGCACCGTGCAGCGCTTCTTTGTGATCGATTCCATGGCGCTGTCGAACGTCACGCGCCGCCACGATTCCTGCCACCCTGATTTCATTGAAATCCTGCCCGGCGTGATGCCCAAAATCATCCGGCGGATTTGCCGGGAAACACAGACTCCCATTATCGCGGGCGGCCTGATCGCAGACAAAGAAGATATCATGGCGGCACTTGGCGCGGGAGCCTGCGCCATCTCCACCACCAACCCCAGCGTCTGGTTTATGTAACGGTTCGTACAAAAAATCAGGAATTTCTCCTGTTTTTCAGATCTACTTGCAATCATTGCTTTTGTGTGCTACAATACAGATAGAATCGTGTGGAAAGCAGCAGAAGATTCCGCACGGCTTTGAGACGAACTGAATCTGTTTTGCGAGAGAGAGTTGAGTCAAGCAAAAAGAAACCCGTAAAGGGTTTCTTTGGCTTGGCTTTTTTTGCGTCCTCACGCAGCTTTTCCGGTTCGGGAACAGGAGGAAAGAGAATGGTTGACGTAGTCATCGTTGGAGGCGGCGTATGCGGCTGTTCGCTGCTCTACGAGCTGAGCCGCTATAAGCTCAGCGCTGTGCTGGTGGAAAAGGAGAACGACGTTTCCGTCGGTACCACAAAAGCCAACAGCGCCATCGTACACGCGGGATATGACCCGCATCCGGGCACCAAAATGGCCCGGTATAACGTGGAGGGCAACGCGCTTGTCAAGGAGCTTTGCGAAAAGCTGGACGTTCCCTATAAGCAAATCGGCAGCCTTGTGCTCGCCTTCGACGCCGATCAGGACGCTCTGGTCCGCGAGCTGTTTGACCGCGGCACACAAAACGGCGTGCCTGGCATGAAGGTGCTCTCCGCCGCGGAGGTGCGCGAGATGGAGCCGAATGTGAGTCCCGAGGTCACCAGTGCCCTTTACGCCCCCAGCGCCGGAATCGTCAGCCCCTGGGAGCTGGCGATCGCACTGGCGGAAACAGCTGTGAAAAACGGGGCACAGGTAGAGCTGAACAGTGAAGTCACATCCATCCAGCCAATCGACGGCGGCTTCCGCGTTACGGCCGGCGGCAAGGAGATTGACACCCGCTTCGTCGTCAACGCCGCCGGAATCTGGAGCGATAAAATCAACGACATGGCGGCCCCTCACACCTTCACCGTCTCCGCGAACAAGGGCGAATATTTCCTGCTCGACAAGAGCCAGGGAACGCTGGTCAACCACGTCATTTTCCAATGCCCGAGCAAGGTAGGCAAGGGCGTGCTCGTCTCCCCCACCGTGCACGGCAACCTGATTGTCGGCCCGAACGCTGAGGACGCGGAAAAGGACGATCTTGGAACAACAGGCGATGGGCTGGCCTTTGTCCGCAAAATGGCGCTCCGGTCTGTCCCCGACATCAATTTTCGGGACTCCATCCGCAATTTCGCGGGTCTGCGCGCCAACACGGAGATCGATGACTTCCTTGTGGGCGAGACGGAGCAAAAAGGATTCTTCAATATCGCAGGCATCAAATCTCCTGGCCTGACCTCCGCCCCCGCCATCGCGCGCGATGTGGTGCGGATGCTCGGGAAAGCCGGTCTGACGCTGGATCCGAAAGAAACGTTTGTGGACGAGCGCCATGTGGTGCGCTTCAAACATCTTTCCCACGAGGAACGCGCCGCCGCCATCGCGAAAAATCCGCTGTACGGACAGATCGTCTGCCGCTGCGAGACCATTACCGAGGGCGAGATCGTCGACGCCCTGCACCGTCCGCTCCCCCCCTGTTCCATTGACGGCGTAAAGCGGCGCTGCGGTTCCGGCATGGGACGCTGCCAAGGCGGCTTCTGCGGCCCCAGAGTACAGCAGATCATTGCCCGTGAACTTGGCATCCCCCAGGAAGCGGTCATGATGGATCGCGCCGGAACGGCTGTTATCACCGGCGAGACAAAGATGGGAGGGCGTACAGAATGAACGAAACCCTGTATGATGTCATTGTGGTCGGCGGCGGCCCCGCCGGTCTTGCGGCCGCGCTGGAGGCCGCGAAGGAAGGCGCCGGTAAGGTGCTGATCCTGGAGCGCAACAACGAGCTGGGCGGTATTCTCAACCAGTGCATTCACAATGGCTTCGGCCTGCAATTTTTCAAGGAGGAGCTGACCGGCCCTGAATATGCCGGCCGCTTTATCGACAAGCTGGCGGACGCGGGTGTGGAAGTGATGCTCGGCGCGATGGTCCTCGATGTGTCTGCGGATAAAACCGTTCACGCGATGAGCCGTGAGCACGGCTATATGCAGCTTCGCGCGAAATCCGTCGTACTGAACATGGGCTGCCGGGAACGCACGCGCGGCGCGATCGCCATTCCGGGCGATCGTCCCGCTGGCGTCTTTACCGCTGGCGCGGCCCAGCTTTACATGAATATTGAGGGCTATATGGTCGGCAAGCGCGTGGTTATCCTCGGCTCCGGCGACATTGGCCTGATTATGGCCCGCCGCATGACGCTCGAGGGCGCCAAGGTGCTGGCCTGTGTGGAGCTTATGCCGTACTCCAACGGCCTGAACCGCAATATCGTCCAGTGCCTGAACGACTACGACATTCCGCTTTATCTCTCCCACACAATCGTTGACATCAAGGGCGACAAGCGGGTAGAGCAGGTAGTGGTGGCGAAGGTGGATGAAAAACGCAATCCGATCCCCGGCACGGAGATCACCTTTGACTGCGACACCGTTCTGCTCTCCGTCGGTCTGATTCCGGAAAATGAGCTGTCCCGCCAGGCTGGCGTGGAAATTGACCGGCGCACCAACGGTCCCATCGTCTATGAAAACATGGAAACCTCGATCCCCGGTGTATTTGCCAGCGGCAACGTGGTGCACGTCCACGATCTGGTCGATTTCGTGACGCAGGAAAGCCAGCGGGCAGGACGGGCCGCCGCGCTTTACGCAAAAAACGGCGAACCGCAGGGGCCGTGCATCGCTGTGGAAAACGGCAGCGCTGTCACCTACACCGTGCCGCAGAAAATCCGTACGGAGAACGTGGATAAATTCGTGGAGATTTTCTTCCGCGTGAACTTTGTCTATACCAATATGGTGATCCAGATCTCGTCCGGCGGCGAGGTGCTGGCTCGTTTCAAGCGGGAACATATGGCTCCGGGCGAGATGGAAAAGGTCGCCTTCCCGAAGGCCTTGTTCCCGAAAATCCGGGATAGAAAAATCGCGGTTTCCGTCGTGAAGGAGGAGGATGCAGAATGACCGAGCTGATTTGCATTGTCTGCCCGAAGGGCTGCCACCTGAAGGTGGATGAGGAAAACGGCTTCTCCGTAACGGGAAACAGCTGTCCGCACGGCGCGGAATACGGCCGCAAAGAATTGACCAACCCCACACGCGTCATCACCTCCACTGTCTGTGTGGAGGGCGGAACACTCCGCCGCGCCTCTGTTAAAACAAGCTCTGACATTCCGAAGGGAAAAATTTTCGAGGCGATGCATTTGCTGGACAATGTAACCATCCCGGCTCCCGTCGCGATCGGGGATGTGGTGGTGAAGGACATTCTTGGACTGGGAGTTGATTTTATCGCAACCAAGAATGTTCCCAAGCTTTGAGAAAAAAACAGCCAAACAGCCGGGGGATCCGATCCTCCGGCTATTTTTATCCGAGATTTTTTATCCATTTGCAAAAAATTTGTGGAAGATTTGACGAAAGAGTGAGAATGGAGTACAATGAAAAAAATAAGCGAATAAAGCAAAACTGCAAAAAGAAAAGGTGAATGGAACGTGATTCTCTCAAAACTGCTGCGAACACGCGCCATGGTGCGCGGCCATGAGCTGGAAGGTCCAATTCCCACAGACGGTGCGCTCTTAAAGGAAACGCTTCGGATCGCCTGGCCCTCTATGTTGGAGTCCTTTCTGGTCGCTCTGGTAGGCTTCATTGATACCATCATGGTGAGCAGCCTTGGTACAGCGGCAATTGCGGCAGTCGGCCTGACAACGCAGCCCAAATTTATTTGTCTGGCCGTCTTTCTCTCGCTCAACGTCGCGGTTTCCGCACTTGTGGCACGGCGGCGCGGTGAGGACGATTCCGCCAAAGCTAATCGTGTACTTGTGCAATCCATCCTGATTACGCTCGGCCTCACACTTGTGATCAGTACAGCCGCCGTGGTCTTTGCCGATCCTATCATGCGGCTGGCGGGAACCGCACCAGACACACATGAAGAAGCCACGGCCTATTTCCGTATTATCTCGGGCGGCATGGTGTTCAACACGCTGACCATGGTGATCAACGCCGCACAGCGCGGCGCGGGCAACACCCGCATAGCCATGAAAACAAACATTGTGGCAAACGCGGTCAACATCTGCTTCAACTATCTTCTGATCGGCGGAAATCTCGGCTTTCCCCGTCTCGGCGTACGCGGCGCGGCGATCGCAACCGTACTCGGCACCGTCGTGGCCTGCGGCATGAGCCTGCGCTCCACCCTGCATCGCGACCATTTCATCAGCCTGCGCGGGAGGATCCGCATTTCCTTTGATCGGGAGACTCTGCGCGCCATTATGAACATCGGTTCCAGCACACTGGCCGAGCAGATGTTTCTGCGCATCGGTTTCCTCACCTACAGCATCATTGTGGCGAACCTCGGCACGACAGCCTTTGCGGCTCATCAGGTGGGCATGAATATCATGAGCATTTCCTTTTCCTTTGGAGACGGGCTTTCCGTGGCGTCTGTCGCGCTGGTCGGGCGCAGCCTTGGCGAAAAGCGGCGGGATCTCGCGCGTATTTACGGTGGGATCTGTCAAAAGGTGGGCGTCTTTTTCTCTGCTGTGCTCTCCATTATTTATCTGGTATTCAGCCGCCAAATCTTTCTCCTGTTTTCGGATGAAACCGATATTCTTTCCTATGGCGATATGATCATGCGGCTCATGGTTGTTGTGGTATTTCTGCAAATTTCTCAGGTGGTATTCACCGGCTGCCTGCGGGGTGCGGGTGATGCGAAATATACAGCTCTTGTCTCCCTGATCAGCGTTGCTTTTGTGCGCCCGTTCAGCGGCTGGCTTCTCTGCTACCCGCTGGGACTGGGACTGTTTGGCGCCTGGCTGGGACTTGCCACCGATCAGCTGGTACGTTTCCTGATGACTTATATCCGCTTCCGCAAAGGAAAGTGGGTCAATCTCAAAATTTAAACGATGGGTTCAACCGGATCCATGGGTACATAGGGAAAGGAGGGAAAAGGCTTGCAGCTTCTTGATCTGCTGCGGGAGGAATTTGTTCTGCTGAACCGCCGGCCCGCTTCCAAAAACGAAGCGCTGCTCCTGATAACACAGGCTCTGGAACGCGGAGGGGTACTGGAAGACTCCATGGAATTTTTGCGCTGTGTCTTGCAACGGGAGCAGGAGGGCACGACAGGCGTGGGAGACGGCGTGGCGATCCCGCATGCCCGTTCTCCCGCGGTGCGCGTTCCCGCGCTGGCCGCTATGACCGTACCGGAGGGCGTGGAATTTGATGCTTTGGACGGACAGCCGGTGCGCCTGCTTTTTCTCATTGCCACACCGCCGGAGAAGGGTTCCGGAACACACCTTGAAGTTCTCAGCAGCTTAGCGGCCCTTTTGATGGAAAGCTCCTTTCGGGAAACACTGGAACGCGCCGGTTCACCGGAGGAATTCCGCTATATCGTTGAGCAGGCCGAGCATCGCAAAGCCTCCTCCTCCCTCTCTTCCGGCGAATTGCCGCGCGTGCTGGCTGTGACCGCCTGCCCAACAGGAATTGCTCACACGTATATGGCCGCGGAACAGCTGGAAAAAGCATCCGCACGCCATGGCATCTCCGTGAAGGTAGAGACAAACGGAGCGGCTGGGCGGCGCAACGTCCTGACCGATGAGGAAATCCGCGCCTGCGAGGGAATTATCGTGGCGGCGGACGCTGCTGTGGAGTTGGACCGCTTTCGGGGAAAACCGGTTCTGTTTGTACCAGTCAGCGAAGCGATCCGCCATCCGGACAAGCTTCTTTTTCAGGCGGTGTCCGGTGAAATTCCCAATTATGAGGGAGGCGTCTCCACCGGGCTGCACAGCATCTCACGCATTGCACACACCATTTACAGCCACCTGATGAACGGTGTCTCCCATATGCTCCCCTTTGTCATTGGAGGAGGCCTGTTGATTGCTTTGGCCTATCTGGTGGACTCCATTTTGGCCCCGGATGGGCCTGCACTCACCTTTGGCAGCAATTCCGCACTGGCCTACTTTCTGAAAGAAGAGGCCGGAGAAATAGCCTTTGGTTTCATGCTTCCCATTTTATCCGGCTACATTGCGAAGAGTATAGCCGATCGCCCCGGTCTTGTGGTGGGATTTGTAGCAGGCGCTCTGGCCGGAAGCGGAGGCGGCGGCTTCCTGGGAGCGCTTTTAGCCGGTTTCCTCGCCGGATATGTCATGCAGCTTGTGAAACGGATGCTCCGATTTCTCCCGGCGGGAATGGAAGGAGCCAAGCCTGTTCTGTTTTATCCGGTGATCGGCCTGCTTTCTGTCTGCGCTCTGACGGTGCTGGTCCTGGATCCTCCCATTTCCCACGTTAATGCCGCTCTCACCAACTGGCTTTCCTCTCTCGACGACATCGGCACGGTAGCTCTTGGGGTTTTGCTTGCGGCGATGATGAGTGTGGATATGGGCGGACCTGTCAACAAGGCGGCTTACGTTTTTGCGACTGCTTCCCTGGTGAACGCGGCGGGCAACCCGGTTTCCTCCCCGCTCATGGCCTCCGTTATGCTGGGCGGCATGGTACCGCCTCTTGCTATCGCGCTGGCAACCGTGCTGTTCCGTTCCCGCTTCACAACGCGCCAGCAGCAAACAGGCATGATGAATTTTATCATGGGGCTTTCCTTTATCACAGAAGGCGCCATTCCCTTTGCCGCTTCGGATCTGCGCGTCATTCCGGCATGCATGCTGGGCTCAGCGGTGGCAGGGGGAATTTCCGCTTACTTCCGCTGCTCGCTTCAGGCTCCCCATGGAGGAATTTTTGTGTTTGCTCTCGTGCCCAACTGGCCGATGTACTTTCTGGCTCTGGCTGCGGGTACTTTGATCTCGGCTCTGGCACTTGGGCTGATGCGGCATCCTAACCAAGGAAAGCAGGACGAAGAAAACGGCCGATAACACCACAGAATATGAAACAATAAAACCGGCGGCTTCCTGAGCTTTGTGTGCTCAGAAAGCCGCCGGTTTTTGTCTTGATCCAAGGCTCTGGAAGCAGAATCATCCTTTCCAGAGGAAGAGCAGGACACGTTTCCAAAGCGGAAGCCTTTGGGCCGCCTTCCCATAAACCTGAGTCAGAAGGCTGCGGGCCTCCCTGCGCTCCTCCTCTGTCACACCATTGCGGCTGAACTTCGCCTTTTCCGCCAACTCACGCAGCCTCGGCTCCATCTCCGCGCCAAAACGCACAGCGCCGAGTGCATGGCGGTACATCAGCGCAACGGAACGGTTCGCAGGCAGACGGAGATACCGCTTTTCCCGAAGCGAGCGGCGAAGGAGGAAAAGCAAAACCAGCAGGGCGCAAAACAAAATCACGCCCAGTACACAGAGCAGAACCTGCCAAACAGGAGAAGCGCCCTCCTCTTCTTGCTCCGCATAAGACATCAAAGACGAGGAATTTTCCTGCACAGGATGCGAACTCACCGGCTGGGAAGCGGAAGAAGCTTCTTCCGGTGCGGAGGAAAGCTCTTCCGGTTCAGAGGATACCGGCTCGCTTTCCGTTTCATTGGAAACCATGGGAACCGTGCCGCCGCCTGGGGTCGCTTCCACAGGAACCCAGCCAAAGCCGGGGCAATAGGCTTCCGCCCACGCATGGGAGCGGCTGTCCTTAACTTCCACCCAACCCTCCGGCCCGGCTTCCTCCAGCTCATCCCAGGAAAGGGCAAACCCCTCCACATAGCGGGCCGGAATTCCCATGGAACGCAGCAGCATCACCGCGGTACTTGCAAAATGGACACAATATCCCGCATGGCTTTCCGTCACAAAATATTCGATGAAATCCTCACCCTGCGGCGTTTGCGGCGCGTCGAGAGAATAAGTCGCCGATGTGGAAACCATCAGCTCCACCTGGGAGATCACATTGTCAAACGGAAGGCCCGCCGACTGTGCGCCCGGATAGAAGGAATCCAGCAAGGTTTCCTTGAGATCCTCCGGCACATCCAGGTAATGATCATAGACAAAGGTGGAGTATTCCGTTTCCTCCTCCATCCAGGTATGCAGCGGTTCAGGCAAAGCAGCCAGAAGATCGTCCGGCACCGGCGTGCAGTACAGCTTCCGCATCTCCTCGCGGGCATATTCCGAGCCGTCCAGATAGTACAGGCCCTCAGGGAAAGGAAGCTCCTGACTGCTTGGATCATTCGTCTGGACACATTGCAGATAGGCTTCCGCCGCCAGCTCCCGATCTCCATACAGAAACGAACTCTGCACATCCAGGCAGTCCATGCTGTACTCCAGAGGAGCCGTCAGCCAATCCCCCCGTAAAAATGAGTCATGAACATAGTCCGCTTCCGGAAATTCCTCGGGCGTGGTGGCAAGAGCATATGGGGCATAAAGGATTTCCCGGCTTGCCCCCACATTGCGCACGCTTACCCGAATGCTGGAAAACAAATCCTTCCCCAGAAAACCGGAAAGATTTAACGGGGAAGTCCCGGCAAGGCTCTCCTCCAAAAGCGCATACTCGTCTTGCGGAAGCTGGCTCCAGCTGCTTCCGTTGTAAACGCTGCCGGTAAATCCACGCAGGCGCAGGTCGGTTCCCCGGCTGCTCTGCACCTCCAAAACGGTTTTTCCGGAAAAGCCATCGGTCTGGTTTTCCAAATTTGCCTGATCCCGGCTGCCGGAAAACAGAAGGGAATTGGTGACCTGCTCAACCAGCCTCTGTCCTGTTGTCTCTAAAGAAACACGCAAATCATCCACCTGTTCCGGACGCTGGTATTCTTCCGCCGGAATGGCAAAAAGGAGCAGGGACACCACCCCGGCCATGAGAGTCAGCACAAGAAAGGAAGCTGCCGGCAAGCGCTGTATTCCCGAGGAAAAGTTTTGTTTCCCCACACAGCAGCGCGCCCGGGAAGGCAAAAATGCCAGCCCCGCCCAAAACACCAGGAGCATTGCCATCGCACACAGATTCGGCGTAATGGTAAACATCAGCGCGGCAAGCAGGAACGGGAATGTAAACACAAAAGCACACACAAAGCTTCTGCGGCGAAACACCGCCCAGGAGAGAGCCCCCGCCACTGGAACCATACAGGCTCCCACAAACATCGTGCAGCATCTCTGCCGCTCCAAATCCGTCATTTCCTCCACCAGAAAAGTGGGGAATTCAAACGGAGAGTTTTCTGTATATGCCTTTGTGATACAGTTGACGGTACAGAGAAAGCCCTGTACAATTTCGCCCTGAAACCTCCACAAAAAAAGGCAGAGCGCGGCCGAGAGCAGGAACAGGAGGATATCCGCAAAACGCCAGCGGTACCCGGCTGTCAAAAGCAGGCTGAGACAGGCTGCAAGCGCTAAAAGCAGCGGCAGATGCGCCGGAAGGGCAAAGCTGCTGACAAAGGCCCATGCCGTACCGGCCAAACCAAGAAACAGCAGCAAGCATCCAATCAGCAGGCTTCCCCAGCCATGCCCGCCCCCCTGCCGAATCTCCGGCGCCTGCATAAAGAGGGCAGAATATGTTTCATGTCTTTTCTTCCATTTCATAGGCTATAGTTCCACTTCCGCCAGACAGTCATCCAAACGATCCGGCCTGACGGGAATCACAACGTCATGCGAAATTTCCTGTTCCTGCTTTGTTCCGCAGAGAAGGACGGTAACACGTTCCGCATTTCCCGCTTCCAACAAACCCGTCAGCCGCTCCGGCGAACACTTCGGCGTAATATAAATCAAATGCGCGCATTTTTTCCAGTGCTCCTCCCGGAACAGCTCAAGGACCGGAAAAGCCGGAGGCACGCTTCGTGACAACAGGACCTCCAAAATTTCGGAAGCCTCCTCTTCCCCGTCAAAGCCCTGTGAGCCAAGCTCCGCATCC
>HHCFC01400__coassemble_1776_pt1 | contig 16302 bp, 19 predicted proteins | sample HHCFC01400__metabat2_high_PE_024 | metagenome-assembled genome bin HHCFC01400
GAAATTTGCATTTTGTGCTTGTTTGGTATATGATAAAAACAATCCATTTCACCAGGAACCGGTTCCCGCGCGTGCGGGGACGGCGTGAAAAATAGAACATTTTCAAAACAAAAGGAGAGTGCATATGGTCAGAAGAATCAAATATTTGATCGATACTGAAAATGTCGGCAGCGCATGGACGGAGCTGCTGCCGGTACTTGGGCGGAACGATGAGATTCTGCTCTTTTTTACGGCGAATTCCCCCGGGATCCCGTACAAGGATCTTCAGCAGATTATGACCCACCCGTTTCAGATGGAGCTGATCCCCTGCAACACAGGGCGCAACGGTCTGGATTTTCAGCTTTCGAGTTATCTGGGTTACCTGCTCCGCTCCTCGGCGAAGGCACAGTATGTGATCCTTTCGCGCGATCAGGGGTACGATCCGCTGGTCCAGTTCTGGAAGGAGCGCGGCGCGGATATTGTGCGCTGTGATACAAAGGAACTGCTGGCGGCCCGCCGTCCCGAGGAACAGGGGGACGAGCAGGAACAGACGGAGCAGCAGGAGCGGGCCGCCGCACCGGAGCAAAAAGCGGCGCGTTCCGCCCGCTCAAAGCGCGCGCCGAAGAGAAGCGCGAAGAAGCAGTCCGAGCCGATCGGGGAGAGGATGGAGCGCCTTGTCCCGGAGGAATTCCGCACCCCCGAGGACATCCGCGATATGGTGAGCATCGTGAGAGAATATTATCCCAGTGGATTGCAGGAGGTCAACAAAGCCCTGCTGTCCCGTTTCGGCTATGACGGCGGCAACGATCTGTACCGCGCGCTCAAGCCCTCCTTCCGTGCGATCTGCGCTGCGGAATCACAGGAGAGCGGAACATAAAAGCACCCCGCAGAAAGAGAAAACCGGTGTCCTTTGAAGAGCCTGACTGGCTCGAAGGACGCCGGTTTTTTGTATGCGGAGTCTTTTTTTCCTGCCGTTATCCGGCCGTGTGCCGGTGGCAGGAAATGCCGAGATATTTGGCGGCTTCCTCAAGAATATCGGCCACATGGCCGCGCACAAAGCAGACATGGTGCTCGAAGCCGTTTTCGCACAGATAGCGCAGAAGCTTCTGCAATCCGGGAACGCGGCAGTTGGCCACGCCGCCCTTGGTGGGGAGCGGTTCTGTTTCAAAGGTGCCCTCTCCCACATACATTTTGAGGATGCCTTTCGCGTCGTCTGTGGAGAAGCGCACAAAGGTCATCGGCCCGGCTGCCACTTGTCCTTTGCAGGCGCCGAAGGTGCGCTCTGTGCCCAGCGTAATATAACGTCACCAGCGCGTCCATGCACGACATATCGCCGCCGATATGCCCGCTCCCTGTGCGGTGCACCATCTCCAGAACCTCCAGACGTCTTTGGTATGCCGTCCGTTTCAGGGCTTTCCTGTCCATCTTCCGCTCCCCTTTCCGCTTTTCCGCTCTCTTGCCTGCTGCCGCCGGGGTTCCGGCGTGCAATCTGTCTTTATTGTAGTGCATGGAAAAGACCGGAAAAAAGAACAATCCTGCCGCGAATTAGCACAAGGATGCTGAATCTATAATTTTTATATTAAATTTTATATTATTTTTTTAGATCCATTTACAAACCGGATGGCCTGTGCTAAGATGAGGAAAAGAAGGAACGGGGGAGAGCCATGAGGGAGAACGCAAGCCTTTGGGGAACGGCTGTCTCCCCGGAGATTCCCGCCGGAAGGTGGAAGGAGCTTTTGCTGGACGGCAGGACGCAGGAGCTGTGCTGGGAATGTGCGGCGCAAACGCGCCGTCTCGCCGGAAAAGAGGATCGGGAGGGCTTTTACCACGATTTTTCCCAGATGCTGTACACACTGCTCGAGCGGTGCGGTGTGGCGGCACACTGCCTGCTGGCGGAGATGAAGAAGGAGGGGGCGCCGCCGGAGCCCTGCGCGGACGCGGAAAGTCTCGAAAAGTCTCGAAAAGTGGATATCCCGTGCGGTGCGGGCCTGCCGAACCTGCCTGACAGGGGCGCGGCGGGAGGAATCGGCGGTGGGAACGGTGTGCCGGTACATTGAGGAGCATCTGCCGGATCGGCTCAGCCGCGATGAGCTGGCATCGGTGGCGTATCTGAGCCCGGACCGCCTGTCCCACCTGTTCACGGAAAAGATGGGTGTTTCACTGACGGCATACATCGCGGGGGCGCGGATCCGCCGCGCCAAGGAGCTTTTGCAGGGGTGCATGAGCGTGCGGGACGTGGCGCTTGCCAGCGGGTTTCAGAATATCTCGTATTTTTCCCGGCAATTCAAGCAGTCCACGGGGATGACCCCACAGGAATACCGCAAGGGAGGGCTTCGGCCATGAAAGCAAGCTTACAGCAGATCAGCGAGGCGACGGGTTTTTCCACCGCCACGGTTTCCAACGCGCTGAACCATAAGCGCGGCGTCAATGCCGAAACGGCTTCCCGCATTTTGGAAGCGGCCCGGCGGCTCGGGTATTTTTCCACCGCGAAGATCAACGCGGTGCGCTTTGTCCAGTATAAGAGCAGCGGCCTTGTGGTGGCGGATACGCCCTTTTTTGCGGCTCTGGCAAAAGGAATTGAGCAGGAATGCCGCACGCTGGGGATCGAAGCGATCCTGACGGTGATCAGCCGCTCGGATCCCGATTTCGACACGCTTCTGGAGCAGGTGCTGGGAGATGTTTCGTGCGGCGTGGTGCTGCTGGCCACAGAGGCCACGGAGGAGGATATGGAGCTGTTTTCCCGTGCGCAGGCTCCGCTTCTGCTGCTGGACAACTGGCCGGAGAGTGCATGCGCCAGCGCGCTTTTGATCAGCAACACGGACAGCGCCTGCCATGCGGTGGAATATCTGATCGAAAAGGGGCACCGGGAGATCGGGTATCTGAAAAGCTCCGTGCGGATCAAGAACTTCTTTTACCGTCAGGAGGGATACCGGCGCGCTCTCGCCCTGCATGGGCTGGATGCGCGGGAGGAGTTTGAGGTGCCGCTGCCGCCGGAGACCTCGCAGGCGTGGCACGCCATGAGCCGATGGCTGGAGGAAAAGCCTCGTCTGCCCACCGCTTTTTTCGCGGACAACGACAACATTGCGCTGGGCGCGCTCAAGGCGTTTGCGGAGCATGGGATCCGCGTACCGCAGGATGTTTCGATCATTGGCTTTGACGATATGCCGTTCGCGGAGTTTTCCACGCCGCCGCTGACGACCGTACAGGTGGAAAAGGAGGAGATGGGGCGTCTGGCGGTGCGAATTCTGACCGATCGCGCGCGCGCCGGTCTTTCGTCCGCGACCAAAACCCAGATTTGCACCCGATTGGTGGAGCGGGACAGCGTTTGCCCGCCCGTTTTGACACAGAAGGAGGAGACAACATAATGGAATATCCCAGACAGGTGGAACGGTGGGGCGTATTTGAAGCGTCCCTGCCCGGAAAGACGGAAGGAAACCCCTTCACGGATTACACGATTGAGGCTGAGTTTGTCTCGCGGGATGAGACGGTTCGGGTTCGGGGCTTTTACGATGGAGACGGGATCTACCGCGTCCGCTTCATGCCGTCGTTTGAGGGGGATTATACCTTCACGATCTCCGGCAGCTTTTCCGCGGAGGAGGAGCAGGCCGGTGCGTTTACCGCCGTCGCGGCGGGAGAAGGGAACCGTGGGCCGGTGCGGATCCGTGGCTTCCATTTTGAGTATGAGGACGGCACGCCGTATTATCCGCTGGGTACGACGGCCTATGTGTGGGAGCTTCAGGGCGAGGAGGTGCGCCGCCGCACGCTGGAGGAGCTGGCAAAGGGATATTTCAATAAGATCCGTTTCTGCGTGTTTCCCAAGCATTACTTATACAATCTCCACGATCCCATTTCCTTCCCGTTTGAGGGAACGCCGTGCAAAATTGACCAGACGGATACGGAGCTGGGCTTCCGCATGGAGGTGCAGCCGGGCAACGACTGGGATTTTACCCGTCCGAATCCCGCCCATTTCCGCAATGTGGAGCAGGCGATCCGCGATCTGGGCGCGCTGGGCGTGGAAGCCGACCTGATCGTGATGCATCCGTACGATCGCTGGGGTTTCTCCCACATGACGGCGGATCAGGATGATCTCTACTGGCGCTATGTGATCGCGCGTTTTTCCGCGTTCCGCAATGTCTGGTGGAGCCTTGCCAATGAGTATGATATTTTGACGGATAAAACCGTGAGCGATTGGGAGCGCTATGCGCAGATCCTGCTGGACGAGGATCCGTATCATCATCCGCGCAGCATCCACAACTGCATGACGCCTTATGACCATGCACGGCCCTGGATTACGCATTGCAGCGTGCAGCGCACGGATCTTTACAAGTCGACGGAATTTACCGACGATCTGCGTGTCCGCTTTGGGAAGCCTGTGATCTTCGACGAGGTGGCCTACGAGGGCGACATCGATCAGGGCTGGGGCAACATCAGCGGGCAGGAGCTGGTGCGGCGCTTCTGGGAAGCTGCTCTGCGCGGCGGCTACGCGACGCACGGAGAGACGTTTGACAAGCCGGACGGCGTGCTCTGGTGGAGCCACGGCGGAACGCTTTACGGGGAAAGCCCGGCGCGCATCCGCTTTTTGCGGGAGATCCTCGCGCAGACACCGGGGATAGGCCTGCGGCGGATGCCCGCTTCATGGGATGAACTGGCTGCCACTGCCGAGGGAATCGGCGATACGGGCTACTATCTCTATTATTACGGCTTTATGCGCCCCTGCTGCCGCCGCTTCTCCTTCCCGGAGGATGTCACGCTCACAGCAGAAATCATTGATACCTGGAATATGACCATCACGCCCGCCGGAACGCACAAAGGCAGCTTTGTCATCGAGCTGCCGCGCCGCGAATACATGGCGATCCGCCTGCGCCGGGTGGAAGCGTAATTTTCCGGAATACGGAGAACAAAAAGGCCGCTCTGTCTCCCAATGGGACAGAGCGGCCTTTGACATGTTCGGAATATTGGAAGTGATAGACGGCGGCCGGCTCAGAGAGTGATTTCCTCGCCAGGCTCCAGAATCAGCCGTCCGGGGCCGTCGAAGCGTTCGGCGGCGGCACGGTCAAACAAGCGCCCCGGCGCCATGTGGGTGGGGATGCTGTGCTTTGCCGCAATCAGGCGGGCGCACGCGGAGGCCTCCGCGATGTCCATGTTGTAGACGCCGTCCATGGGCAGAATGGCGTAGTCAATGTGCTGCTGAGCGAAGGTTTCCATCTGCTCCGTGCGCGAGGTGTCGCCCGCGAAATAGACCAGCTTGCCGTCGAGCGTCACAAGAAAGCCTACACACTCGCTTTTCGGATGGTTCTTGTTGTATGCCTGCACCGCCTCCACATGGATGCCGTGCAGATCGGCGGCTTTGTATTCGCCGCCGGAGAGCGCGTCGGAATTCTGCCAGATGATGCAGTCCGGTTTTTTTGCCGGAAGCTGGAGCTGGTTGTGATCGCCGTGCTGGTGTGTCACCAGGATCACGTCGGCGGGCAGATCGTAGCCCTCCCCGGCAAACGGATCCAGATAGAGCACCACGCCGCCGTCCGTGACGGCGCGCAGGCTTCCGTGTCCCTGATATAAAAGCTTTGCCATGAAAAAGTCCTCCTTTTTTACTCCGGGGCTGTCTTGCCGTCCCGGTTGTTTCGTGATATCATAGAAAAAGCAAAGCGGAGCCCTTTCAAAGGCGCTCTGCTTTTCTGCGCATATTTATGAGAGAAAAGACAGGGTGGTGTGATAGCAGAGTGAAGCAAAGCGAAAATCAAAATCTGCTGACGGTGGGGAGCGTTCCAAAGAAAATACTCCTTTTTGCCGTTCCGATTTTTTTCAGCAATCTGTTCCAGCAGCTCTATAATGCGGTGGATTCGCTGATTGTGGGAAACTTTGTCGGAGAGCAGGCGCTGGCTGCCGTCGGTTCGTCCGCGAGCCTGATCATGCTGTTGATCGGCTTTGTCAACGGTGTCTCCCTCGGCGCGGGCGTGCTGGTCGCGCGCTTTTTTGGCGCGGGGGATGAGGAGGACATGGAACGGGCCGTCCACACCACGGTGGCGCTCGGCCTTTGTGCTGGCGTGGTGCTCACGGTGGCGGGCATGGTGCTCTCCCCGCAGATTCTGCGGCTGATGGGAACACCGGAGGACGTGATGCCGAACTCGGTGCTGTATTTCCGCATCTATTTTGCCGGTTCGCTCGCCGTGGTGCTGTATAACCTTGGCGCGGGTATCCTGCAATCGGTGGGGGACAGCAAAAGCCCGATGAAATACCTGATCGCCGCGTCCCTGACCAATGTGGTGCTGGATCTTTTATTTGTGGCGGTGTTTCAGATGGGCGTCGGCGGGGCGGCGCTGGCCACGGTGCTGAGCCAGTCGCTCAGCGCGTTCCTCGCGTTCCGCAAGCTGACGCGTGTGCAGACCGGATACCGTGTCTGCTGGCGGCGCATCCGCTTTGATCGTGAAATGCTGCGCCGGGTGGTTTCCCTCGGCGTGCCTTCCGGCGTGCAGAACTCCGTGATCTCGCTGGCGAACGTCATCGTGCAGTCCAACATCAATTCCTTCGGCTCCTCCGCGATGGCAGGGTGCGGGGCATACAGCAAGACAGAGGGCTTTGCCTTCCTGCCTGTGACCTGCTTCGCGCTGGCGCTGTCCACCTTTGTCAGCCAGAACCTTGGCGCCGGGCGGGCTGATCGCGTCAAGGCCGGTGTGCGGTTCGGCCTTTTGTGCAGCCCTCTTCTGGCGGAAGGGATCGGGATCCTCATCTTCACCTTTGCGCCGGTGCTGATTGGCGCGTTCAACAATCAGCCGCAGGTGGTGGAGTACGGTGTAATGAACGCGCGCACCGTGTCGCTCTTTTACTGCCTTCTGGCGTTTTCCCACTGCTGCGCCGGAATTCTGCGCGGGCTGGGCCGTCCCGTTGTGCCGATGGTGATCATGCTCGCCGTCTGGTGCGTGTTCCGCATCACTTACATCACGCTCACGATCCGGCTGATCCCAGATATCCGTGTGGTCTACTGGGCATATCCGATCACATGGAGCATCAGCTCCGTGCTGTTCGCTGTCTTTGTGTGGCGCGTTCTTCGCAAGCAGCTGGGCGGGCAGACAGCCTGACTCTCTGATAAGCGGAAAAACCGCGTCCCTGCCGCAATGGCTTGGGACGCGGTTTTTTATGCTTTTAATGCCCGCCGCAGGCGCAGGCTTCTTCTTCACAGTCGTGCAGCTCACCGACGATCGGCACCGGGTCGATACCCAGGCGGCGGTAGTAGTCGGATACAGCGGCCTTGATGGCCTGTTCCGCGAGGACGGAGCAGTGCACCTTCACCGGCGGCAGACCGTCAAGAGCCTCCATCACAGCGCGGTTCGTCAGCTGGAGGGCTTCGTCGATCGTCTTGCCCTTGATCAGCTCTGTTGCCATGGAGCTGGTCGCGATGGCCGCGCCGCAGCCGAAGGTCTTGAAGCTGACGTCGCGGATCACGTTGTCCTCAACGCGGATATACATGCGCATGATGTCGCCGCACTTCGGGTTGCCGACCTCACCGACGCCGTTCGCGTCCGGCAGTTCGCCCACGTTGCGGGGGTTCGCGAAATGTTCCATTACTTTCTCACTGTATGCCATCAGAAAACAGCCTCCCTGTCATTTTTAGAATTCACGGATATCGTACTGAATATTTTTGCTTTTGATTGTCTCCCACAGCGGGCTCATGGCGCGCAGACGCTCCACAATGCGGGGCAGGCGTTCCAGGATGTAGTCCACATCCTCTTCGGTGTTCCCGTCGCTGAACGAGAGCCGCAGAGAGCCGTGTGCTACCTCATGCGGCAGGCCGATGGAGAGCAGCACATGGCTCGGATCCAGCGATCCGGAGGTGCACGCCGATCCGGAGGAAGCGCATACGCCTTCCAGATCCAGGAGCAGCAGAAGCGATTCGCCTTCGATTCCCTCAAAGCACAGGCTCACGTTGCCCGGCAGGCGGCGGACGGGATCGCCGTTGAGACGGCTGCGCTCAATTTGCAGCGCACCGGCAATCAGGCGATCGCGCATTTTTGTGAGACGTTCGCCGCGCTCCTGCATCGTCGCGCAGGCTTCCTTGAGCGCCGTGCTCAAGCCGATGATTCCGGCCACATTCTCGGTGCCCGCGCGGCGGCTGCGCTCCTGTGCACCGCCGTCGATGAGGTTCGGCAGCACGATTCCCTTGCGGATATAGAGCAGGCCGACACCCTTGGGGCCATGGAACTTGTGCGCGGAGAGGGACAGCATATCAATGTTCTGCTCCTTTACGTCGATCGGCACGTTTCCGGCGGCCTGCACCGCGTCGGTGTGGAACCACACGCCGCGCCGGCGGCAGATTTCACCGATTTCCCGGATGGGCTGCAAGGTGCCGATCTCGTTGTTGGCGTACATGATGGTCACAAGGGCAGTGTCCTCCCGGATAGCGGCTTCCACCTCCTCGGGGCGGACGACGCCGTTGCTGTGCACTTCCAGATAGGTGACCTCGAAGCCTTCTTTTTCGAGAGCGGCACAGGCGTGCAGGACGGCGTGATGCTCGAATTTGGTGGTGATAATGTGCTTCTTTCCCTTTTGGGCCAGCAAGTGCGCCGCGCCTTTGATAGCCCAGTTATCGGCTTCGCTGCCGCCGGAGGTGAAGAAGATCTCGTTCGGATCGGCGTTCAGACATTCCGCCACATCGCGCCGCGCGGCTTCCAAGGAGCGCTTGGCGGCTTGTCCAATGGAATACAGGCTCGAGGGGTTTCCGTAGTGTGTGGTATAATAAGGCTCCATCGCGCGCAGAACGGAGGGGGAAACCGCCGTAGTGGCGGCGTTGTCCGCGTAGACAAAGCGTTTGGCTTCCGACATGGTTATCATCCCTTTTTCTATCTTAAATTCGTCCGTCTCCGGACTCTGAGATAAATATACACTAAATTAGTATATATTTCAATCCCTTTTTCAAATTTTTCCGATGGGCGGCAAAATCCTTTCTCAGCCTCCCGCGTGCCTGGCGGTCTGTGCTACAGCAAGACGGTCGCACCGCTCGTTTTCGGGGTGTCCGGCGTGTCCTTTGACCCACACCACCGTGACGCTGTGTATGTCGAGCAGAGCAAGCAGGCGCTCCCAAAGATCGGCGTTCAGGGCCGGGGATTTGTCATTCTTGCGCCAGCCGTTTTTCTTCCAGGAGCGCGCCCAGCCTTTGGTGATGGCGTCGCAGACATATTTGGAGTCGCTCGTCAGCGTGACGGCGCAGGGCTCCTTGAGAGCTTCGAGTCCCGCAATGACCGCGGAAAGCTCCATGCGGTTGTTGGTTGTATGGGCGTCGCCGCCGGACAGCTCCTTTTCGTGCTTCCCATAGCGCACGATTGCCCCCCAGCCGCCGGGGCCGGGGTTGCCGGAGCAGGAGCCGTCGGTGAACAGTTCCACAGATTTCATGAATCTTCTCCATTTCATAACTTATATTTTATACCGCGCCTGCGGCGGGCAAACCGCGCAAGACGGCTCCGCCGTCCCGGCAGTGTGCGTTTTCTGTGCTTCATGTCCCGCGCTGCTGCCATTGAGAGGCACGGGAGCAGGCTCAGACCGTCCCGCGCCGCCGGGCTTATGCTTTTCAGCATGCTAATGCGCGGGCCGCTGCCTGTATTATAACATAAGTAGGCGCCGCTTCCTATACAACAAAATAATTTTGTGCTATAATGCGATCAAAAATTCACTTCATCAACCGGCAGAACCGGACGGAAGGAGAAAAAGTGTATGGCACAGTCGTTTTATGTGTCCATCTCTCCGCACGACGCGGAGGCCCGGATTCATGCCGCCGTCGTGGGCGGAAGTGTGACAGGTGAGGAGATCGACCGTTTTATGCTCGACGGGCCGGACGGAAAGGTCTGCCTGGTGTCCATCTATGAAAAGCATTTCTGGCGTGCCGGGAACCGCCTGACTTTGACGGTGACGGTCGACAATCTTCAGGGGCATACGCGCGTCCATCTGGTGGGCGGCGGAGGCGGCGAGGGTTTGTTCCGCTTTGACTGGGGCGCGTCGGAAAGCTTTGAGTCGTGCGCCATTGACGCGCTCGCGCCGTTCCGGCTGTAAGGAGGAAACACAGTTGACGTATGAGCAGACAGTGGCGGCGCTCGATGCGACGCCCGCTTTTCCCGGAAAACCGGGGTTGGAACGGATGCAGCATCTTCTTGCCCGGCTGGGAAATCCGCAGAAGGAATTGAAATGCGTCCATGTGGCCGGGACAAACGGCAAAGGCTCCACCTGCGCTCTCCTGGCATCTATCCTGCAAAGAGCCGGATACCGCACGGGGCTGTATACTTCCCCGCACCTTACGGACTTTTCCGAGCGGATTCGCATAGATGGGGAGGAAATCCCGCATGACGAAGTGATCCGGCTGGCGCAGCGGGTGCTGACAGAAGCGGAAGATTGCCGCGCGGAAGGTTTCCCGCTGACAGAGTTTGAGCTGATCACAGCCATGGCCTTTCTCTGGTTCCGGGAGCAGAATTGTGCGGTTTGCGTGCTGGAAACCGGCCTGGGTGGGCGGTGCGACGCGACAAATGTGATAGAGTCTCCGCTTTTGACGGTGCTGACCTCCATTTCGCTCGATCACACAAAGATTCTGGGCGATACCATAGAGCAGATCGCGTTTGAAAAATCCGGAATTCTCAAACCGGGCGTGCCCTGCGTGTGTTATCCGGATTTGCCGCGCGCGGCGGAGGGAGTTATCCGCACGACGGCACAGGTGCAGAGCGCGCGCCTGGTGGTGGCGCCGCTCAAGGATCTTACGTTTGTGGATGCTTCTCTGCGGGGGACGCGCCTTCTGACGGAGCGAAGCATGCCGCTGACGCTGCCCCTTCTCGGCGAACACCAGATGAAAAACGCAGCCGTTGTGCTGGCCTGCGTGAAGGAGCTGCGCGCCCTCGGCTGGGAAATCCCGGACAGCGCGGTGCAGGAGGGCTTTGAAAACGTCTCCTTCCCGGCGCGGATGGAGGTTCTCAGCGAAACGCCGCCCGTCCTCCTCGACGGCGCGCATAATCCGGAAGGGACGGCGGCGCTGGCGAAGGCGGTCAAAAAGTATGTCACCAAAAAGCGCATGATCGGCGTGTGCGGCATGATGGAGGATAAAAATGTGCGCGAAGCGGTGCGCAAGCTGGACGGTGTGATGGAAAAGGTGTACACCGTCGCGCCCGATTCCCCGCGTGCGATGAGCGCGCAGGCGCTGGCGGCGGAATGGGAACGGCGGCGAATTGACGCGGAGCCGGTATCCTCTGTGCAGGAGGCGCTGGAAAAGGCTTTGCAGGAAGGCGCGCAGCGCGGTGTCCTGGTCTGCGGTTCCCTGTATCTGGCGGGGGAGGCCCGTCCCCTTTTGAAGAAACTGTTAAATCCGGCATGAAGCCCATACTTCGCGCAAATGCGCGGAGGAAATCCCCTATCCTGAGAGGGAAAGCTCTCCAGGACAGGGGATTTTTTTGTGCCGCACCTGTTTTTCGGCATAATATTCCCGGATTCGGGGAATTCTGAGAACAGGCGGCAGGATCCGGAGAACTCCCGGTGTGTTTTCCACCGGAAAAAGGCAGGAGGTTGAAAAAGATGGCAGTTCAGCTTCAGTTGAAGCAGGGCGAGTTGATCGCCCTTTTGGAGGGAGAAATCGATCACCACAGTGCCAGGGAGCTGCGGGAGGAGATCGACAGTACAGCTTCACGCACGCGGCCGCACACGCTGACGCTCGATTTTTCCCGTGTGCAGTTTATGGACAGCTCCGGTGTGGGCCTTATCATGGGAAGATACCGGCTGGCAAGCGAATGGGGCGGGCAGGTGTGCGTCGCCAATCTGCCGGAGCGGTTGGAAAAGCTGGTGTCTCTGGCGGGGATCCGTGAGCTGTGCACAGTCGTCAGGACAGAGGAGGAAGAAAAATGAAAACGGAGCCAATCAATGAAATGAAGCTGGTGTTTCCCAGCAGCTCGTCCAATGAGGGCTTTGCCCGCGCGGCGGTGGCGGCCTTTGCGGCCCAGCTGGATCCCACAGTGGACGAGATCAGCGATATCCGCACCGCCGTTTCGGAGGCTGTCACCAACTGTATTGTCCACGCCTATCGCGACACGATCGGAAAGATCGAAATCCTCATGCGGCTGTACGAGGGAGGAAAGCTGGTCATTCAGGTAAAGGACAAAGGGTGCGGTATGGAGGATGTGGAGAAGGCGATGGAGCCGCTGTTTACCACGGGAGGGGAGGAACGCGCGGGACTTGGCTTCGCCGTCATGGAAAGCTTTATGAACCGGCTGCATGTGACCTCGCGCCCCGGAAAGGGAACCTGTGTCACCATGGAAAAACGGCTGGTCGGGCGATCCGGTTATGGACGCTGAGGAAAGGGTTCGCTCCAATATGGCGCTGGTACATAGCTGCGCCCAGCGTTTCCGGGGCAGGGGGATCGAGTATGACGATCTGTTTCAGGCGGGCTGTCTGGGGTTGATCAAGGCTGCCGAGAATTTTGAGGAGAGCCGTGGCCTGCGCTTTTCCACCTACGCCGTATTTCTGATTCTGGGGGAGATGAAGCTGCTGTTCCGCAAGGGCGGAACCGTCACGATGAGCCGTGCTCTGCGGGAGCTTTCTGTCAAGGCGGCGCGGGAGAGAGACAAATTTCTCCAGCGGGGAGGGCGGCAGCCGAGTATCGGAGAGTTGGCGGAGATTCTCGGTGTGGAGCCCGAACAGGCGGCACAGGCTCTGGAAGCTTCCCAGCCCGCCCTATCTCTTACGGACAGCGGCGAGGATGGGGGCGGTCAGACGGATGTGGCGGTGGACAGCGGCGAGGATGCGGCTCTGGAACGTTTGTCCCTCCGGCAGGCGGTGCAGGAGCTTGCGCCGAGGGACAGAAATATTGTCTATCTGCGGTACTGCAAAAGCAGCACGCAGACCGAGACGGCACGCCGCCTTGGCATGACGCAGGTGCAGGTGTCCCGGAGGGAGAAGGTGATTTTGCAGCAGCTCAGGCTCAAGCTGGCGGAATAGAGGAGAAGCCCGCTGTTATGGGATTCCCACAAAAAAGAAAAAAAGCGGGGAACAATCCTGTTCTTTTTCTTTTGTGAAAATTTCTGAAACAGGTAAAAACCGCATGAAATCCCAGAAAATCCTTGCAGTTCCGGCCTGAATGGGGTACAATAAAAGCCGTAAATTAGTGATATGATTTTGCCGCAAGGCTGAGTACAGGAGGGATTTCATTATGGCGAGACCCAGAAAATCCACAGCGCAGACTACAGCGAAAGCGTCTCCCGCAGCGACGAAGAAGGAAGCCCCTGCCGCTCCGGTAGAGGTTGTGCATCTTCAGTTTGGTGGAAATGAGTGGACGGTGTCCGAGCTGGTGGAGCGTGCAAAGGCGGCTTACGCTGCTGCCGGTGGAGATGTTTCCGCTATCACGGAGCTTCAGCTCTATGTCAAGCCGGAAGAGCAGAAGGCTTATTATGTGATCAATGGTGAGGCCGACGGGTGCAGCATCGATCTGTAAGAGAAAAATAGAACTTTGGCAGGGACCGGAGAGCAAATCTCCGGTCCTTTTTTATTCTTTGTTCGCGGCAGCCTTGACAAAGGTACGATTTCGTACTAAAATACCGGAAGATAGTATGATTTCGTACGAAATGGGGGCGGTAATATTTGATGGACACAGAGTTTCACAGCTTAAAGCGTTTCAATCATTTGATTGGGGAGCTGGATGCTGTCTATCATGAGGCATCACTGAAATTGGGACTGTCGGACAGTGCGTCAAAGATCCTTTACACCATCTGCAATTTTGGGGACAGCTGCTTACTGACGGACGTCTGTCATTTGACAGGGCTGACCAAGCAAACAGTTCATTCCGCTGTGCACAAGCTGGAGCAGGAGGGGATCGTTTCTTTGGAAGCGGCGGGAAACAAAGCAAAGCGTCTGCGGCTGACGGAAAAGGGCAGGCGGTATGCTTCCCAGACAGCCCTGCGGATTTTGGAGGCGGAGAATGAGGCGCTGCTTTCCTGGTCACGGGAGGATGTGGAGCGCTATCTGGAACTGACGGAGCAGTTCCTGGTTTCTTTGCGGGAAAAGGTGAAGGAGTTTTGAGGAGGATGTATGTCTGCTGAAAAGAAAAGGGGGATTCAGCTCTCCGATCATTTTACATATGGCCGTTTGTTCCGGTTCACTCTGCCCTCTATCGTGATGCTGATTTTCAGCTCTCTCTATGGTGTGGTGGACGGGTTCTTTGTCTCCAATTTTGTGGGGAAAGAAGCGTTTACGGCTGTCAATTTTATTATGCCCTTTTTGATGATTTTGGGTGCGGTCGGTTTCCTGTTCGGTACAGGAGGTGGTGCGCTGATTGCCAGGACGATGGGAGAAGGAAATCCCGAATTGGCAAACCGGCAGTTTTCGCTGGTGGTTTATGTGTCCCTGGGGATGGGTGTGATTTTGACGGTCCTGGGGTTCTGGCTGCTCCGTCCTGTGGCGGCATTCCTCGGTGCCGAAGGGGTTCTTTTGGAGGATTGCGTGCGGTATGGCCGTGTGATTCTCTTGGCCAACCCGGCTTATATTTTGCAGTATGAATTTCAGTGCCTGTTTGCCACGGCACAAAAGCCGAAGCTGGGACTGTATGTGACGGTTGCGTCGGGGCTGACAAATATGGTGCTGGATGCTCTTTTTGTAGCGGTGTTTCCCTGGGGGCTGGAGGGTGCAGCCGCTGCGACAGCGCTGAGCCAATGTGTCGGCGGCTTGCTGCCCTTGCTGTATTTTGGGAGAAAAAACACCAGCCGGCTTCGTCTCACACGGACCCAGTGGATGGGGCGGGCTTTGCTCAAAGTTTGTGGAAATGGTTCTTCGGAGCTGCTCTCCAATATTTCCATGTCGCTCGTTTCCATGCTCTATAATGTTCAGCTTCTGCGGTATGCGGGACAGGACGGTGTGGCTTCCTATGGGGTGCTGATGTATGTCATGCTGGTGTTTCAATCGATTTTTATCGGCTATTCCATTGGAGTGGCGCCGGTGGTCAGCTATCAGTACGGAGCGGAAAACAGGGAAGAGCTCCGGGGACTGCGCAAAAAAAGTCTGCGCGTGATCGGCGTGGCCGCCGTGCTGATGTTTGCTGTGGCGCTGCTGTCTGCCGAGCCGCTGTCCCGTGTGTTTTTGGGATATGATGAGGGGCTGCTGGCACTGACGCTGCATGCGTTTTCGATCTATTCTTTCTCTTTCCTGTTTGCCGGATTCTCGATTTTTGCTTCGGCTTTCTTCACCGCGCTGAACGACGGCCTTACCTCGGCGCTGATTTCTTTCCTTCGCACACTGGTGCTTCAGGTTGTATGCGTTCTGGTTTTCCCTTTGATTTGGGGCGTGGATGGAATATGGCTTTCCATTGTGGGAGCTGAGCTGCTGGCTGTGGCGGTATCAGCGGGCTTCTTTGTGATAAAGCGGAAAAAATACGGATATTAAGAAAAAAGAGGACTTACAAGTTTTTGGCCTTGTAAGTCCTCTTACTGTTTTTAGAACGACGTTCCGTACAAATCATACGGTGTTGCCTGATAGACATAATAATTGAGCCAGTTGGAGAACAGAAGGTGTCCATGGCTTCGCCAGTTGAACAGTGGACGCTGAGTCACGTCGTCGTTGGGGAAGTAGTTTTGCGGGACGGCGGGATTCAGGCCCTTTTTCACGTCGCGGAAATATTCGTTGGCGATGGTTTCGCGATCATATTCCAAATGACCGGTGACAAAGAATTGCCTGCCGTCGTTCCGGGCGATCAGGTGTACGCCCGCGGCATTGGACACAGAGAGAATCTCGAGCTCGGGATGGGGCAGGATATCCTCGCGGTGCACTTCGGTGTTGCGGCTGTGGGGAGCAAAAAATTCATCGTCAAACCCGCGTACCAGCGGGTGCGCGGGTGCAAGCAGCTTATGCCGGAAAACGCCGGAGAGCTTTTGCGCAAGCTGATATTTCGGAATGCCGAAGTGGTGATACAGGCCGGCCTGCGCACCCCAGCAGATGTGCATGGTGGAATACACATGGGTTATGCTCCAATCCATAACGGTGCACAGCTCTTCCCAGTAGTCCACCTGCTCAAAGGGCATATTCTCCACCGGAGCGCCTGTGATGATCATTCCGTCAAAGCGCTCATCCCTGAGCTCATCGAAGGTTTTATAAAAAGCCTGTAAATGGGAGGGGGAGACATGGCGGCTTACATGACTGGCCATCTGCATCAGAGTGATATCTACCTGTAGGGGGGTATTGCCCAGCAGACGGAGAAGCTGGTTTTCCGTTTCAATTTTAGTGGGCATGAGATTGACAATCACAATTTTCAGCGGTCGAATATCCTGCGCCACAGCACGCTGGTGCGTCATAACAAAGATATTTTCCGCTTCCAGAACTTTA
>HHCFC01400__coassemble_1783_pt1 | contig 16218 bp, 12 predicted proteins | sample HHCFC01400__metabat2_high_PE_024 | metagenome-assembled genome bin HHCFC01400
AGCTACTGGCAGTCTCATTTCTACGCCTACGGGCGTTTACCATGATTGGAGGTTAAGTTTTTCACAGATTTCTGCCGTTGTGTGCTATACTGAAAGGACAGCAGTACCAAACTAAACCGGCAAGGAGAAGTGCAGAGATGAAGCGTGGCCAATTGTTTGATTACCTGAAAAGGATATTCCTTTCTTATTTTCTGGCAATCGGGATCCCAGTCTGCGTGCTTGCCGTGATTTACTCAAGTATGGCGGTACAGCAGAACAGGGAATGGGAGACTGCGGGAACGCGCAGAACGGTTCAGACAATGGAGACGCAAATGGGAGGGCTGATTGAGCGCGCCTATGATTTTGTCGGGTTGACCGCGACCGGAAATGATCTGCGGACGGTGCGCAAGGAAAGCTACGCGAAATCCGTGTATTCGTACAGCCAGCTTTTGTCGTCAATGGATTCCTTTGCGGCAAACAACGATAAAGTGGAGGTTTCCCTGTATATCCGCAATTCGCAGAAAATTCTTTCCACCGACGACAGAATTCAGGATTTGGAGCTGGCCAAGGAGCGGAGCGTTCTGGCCCAGTTTCTGGAAGAGCAGAGCATGGGAGGGCTGTATCGCGATGGAGACAAGATCGTCCTGCTGACGGTGCTCCCGCTCTATTACTATACGGATTCCGTGGTTTTTCTGTTCTACATTGATCCCACAGTTTATATGGCAAACCAGGAGTCTCTCTGTACGATCGTCGGAGCGGATGGTTCCATCCTTTTTGACGGAGGGCTTGTGCCTGAGTCCGGTGCGTACATTTCCGGACTGGCAGAAGACAGCGGTTACTTTTCGCAGGCTGGGCAGGAGGGCTGGTATGCCCGGGAGCGTCAAAGCGGCGCATGCTTTGTCAGTCTCTACGATCAGGCACAGCTTCGGACAACGGTTGTGAGAACGATTTTCGTTACGCTGGGCGTACTGCTTGCCAGTCTGCTGGCGATCTGCGGCATTGCTTATGGGATGATGAAGCATTACACTTCTCCGGTACAGAAGCTTGCGCTCCGCATCCGGCAGATGCCGCGCGTTTCCAGGGAAAAGGCGGGAAGCGAGGCCGGAATATTTGACAGCATTCAGACTTTTGTTGACGATCTGTACAGCCAGAACCAGCAATATCGGAACAGTGTGGAGCAGAACAGCGGGATTGTCCGGGACCATGCACTGCGGGATTTGGTGTGGTGCCGGATTCCGATGCACTGTTCCGCTCAGGAATATTTGAGAAAAGAAGGGTTCGGACATGTGAAGCCGCTGTTTGTTCCTGTTTTGATCAAGACCTCCGCTGTTTCGGAGGATCAGGATGTCTGGAAGCGTGCGGAGCTTTCCGTCCTTCTCAGAAATGTATTGACGGAAAATCTGGAGGAGCTTGGCCTGTTCCTGGGAGCGACGCTTCTGGAGACCGATCAGATTCTGGTTCTGCTTCACGGAGAAAAAGAAGAGTGGGAGAGGGTTGATTTAGCCCAGGAAATGAAGAGTCAGGTTGATTTGGTGGGAAAGCAGCTGGATATCCCTGTCCAGGTCATTACCGGATATCCCGTATCTTCTCCGGAGGAGCTCTGCCGCCAGCTTGTTGCAATGCGGCGCAAGCTATATCTGGCGCCGGAACACAAGCGGGATGTCAGCGCTGTCACGGTGGACACGGACGACGCGGAGCTTCCCATGTGGATGAGAACTTCCCTGCTCAATGCCGTTCGCTCCGGGGATGAGTTTCAGGTCAGGGAAATCTTTATGCGGCTGCAGCCTCTGTCGGAAAAGCTCAATGATCCAGATAAACAGAACAGCTATCTTTTGAGTCTTTCGGGAAGCGTCCTGTCGCATCTGATGGATTCCCCGGTTCAGATTCCGCCGGATAAGATGAATCTGACGGATGTATTCTCTGAGGAGCTGTCAAATGAGCAAAGACTGGAGAGGCTGCGGGAGCATATGCTCACCCTGTGCGCCTGTTTCCAGAGAAGCGCAAGGCAGACGGAGAATATCCATGTCCAGAAAGCCGTGGCCTATATCCATGATAATCTCGGAAAGGAAATTTCCCTTGGAGAAATCGCGGATTATGTCGGCATCAATACGTCTTATTTGATTCGTGTGTTCAAAGCGGAAATGGAGGTTACGCCTCTGCAGTATCTGACGGCTCTGCGCATGGAGCGGGCAAAAGAACTGCTTTTGGATCCGGCTTTGACCATCAAACAGATTTCGGAACAGCTCGGCTATAACGATATCCGAAGCTTTGTGAGATTCTTTAAGAAAGCGGAAGGATGCACGCCGAACGAATATCGGGACAAAATCAATGGATGATGGGAAGAATCGCTCTGCGATCCTTCCCTGATTCCTATGAACGAAGGTTTTCCGCATGCGGCAGAAACGGAGAGCGGAAAATGAACGAAAAGATTCCAAGGACAGGAGAGAGGAAAATGAACAAGCCGAATGTTATTTTTATCTATGCGGACGATTTGGGACGGGGGATGCTCAGCTGTTACGGACAAAAGCAGTTTGAGACCCCTAATATCGATCGTTTGGCGCGGGAGGGGCTCAGCTTTGAGAATTCCTACGGCTGCCATATCTGCGCTCCGGCCAGAGCGAGCTTCCTGTGCGGTGTTCACGACAGCCATTGCGGAAAGTGGCAGTTTACCCGCGCCGGTATTTATAAGGACTATGCGAGGGGCAAGCTGACGCTCGAGCAGGTATATGAGCTGATCCACAATACGGGAATCGAGGAGCGCAGCGGAGACTGGTTCCTTCCCATGGTGTTCCGGCAGGCCGGCTATGTGACCGGGCAGATCGGAAAGCTGGAATGGGGATTTGCCACCACCGGAGACGCCATCAAGGCGCATGGATGGGATTACCATTACGGATATTACGATCATGAGATGTGCCACGGCTACTATCCGCCTTTTATGTTTGAGAACGGAAACCGGGTGGATATTCCCGGAAATCTCCACGCGGACTGCGGTTCTGACCAGTATTCCAGAGAAACGTACCGGAAGAACGGGGACGATCTGGAACAGGGCAGAGCGGTCTATTCCCAGGACTTGTTCGACGAAAAGATCCGGGATTTTCTGTTCCTGCATCAGAATGAGCCTTTCTTCCTGCTGCATCCGTCTCAGCTCCCGCACGGGCAGCTCTCGATTCCGCGTATTCACCCGCTGATAGAGCCCAGAGAGGATCTGACGCTGACCGAAAAGGTCTATGCCTCGATGGTGCTGAGGCTTGACGAGACGGTAGGAAAGATTTTGCATTGGCTCGATGAGCTGAAGCTGACGGATAAGACCATGGTGGTGTTTGCCGCGGACAACGGGCATTGCTGCTATTACAGTTCGGAACGCACCGGACGGCCCATGGATGTATCCGAGACGGGACAGAAAATCGACAACATTCATGTGCGCTATACCAGCAAGGAGTTTGGCGATATTTTTGACGGCAACAATGGAATGAGCGGATGCAAATCCTCCAATTTCGAGGGCGGCACGCGTGTTCCTCTGATTTTCCGCTGGCCGGGGCAGATCCGGCATGGGCGTACGCAAAGACTTGTCGCTAATTATGACTTTATGGCAACGATGGCGGAGATGCTCGGAAGCAGTGCGGGCGAGGGCAAGGACGGCGTGTCGTACTGGCCGCTGCTCGCGGGTCGCGAGGAGGAGTTCCGGGAGCACGATTATGTCGTATTTGCCAGTACGCGCGGACCTGCTCTTGTGACAAAGGATGGCTGGAAGCTGCGCAGCTGCATCACGGACGGCTACCGGTTCGGGCAGTTCGGCGCATTCTGGGAGGAAATCGAAGGGCAGGTTCTGTTTGAGCTGTATGACCTGAAAAACGATTACCGGGAAGAGCATGACCTGGCCGCTCAGTATCCCGAAAAGACGCGGCAGCTCCGCTCTCTTCTGATGAAGGAATGCGACGGCAATGTCGTGCATGGCACGACGCAGGCACACTTTGTGTTCTACGGCTATGATTACCGCAATGCCATCCGGGAGGCGGAGGAGGCCGGCGCGTGAGCGTGCAGCATCCGGAAAAGCGATGGAGAACGCCTGCCCCTCTCTTTCGCGATCCGGTCTTTGACGGAAGCGCGGATCCCACCCTTGTGTACAATCGTGAGGAGGGCTGCTGGTGGATATTCTATACACAGCGCAGGGCGTCGCTTCCCGTTGTAGGAGTTTCGGGTTCCTTTGGAACTGCGATCGGTATCGCAAGCTCTCCTGACGGCGGAAAAACCTGGGTATACCGCGGGACGGCGCAGGGCCTTTCCATTGATTGGGGACAAAATACCTTCTGGGCCCCCGAGGTGTTTTTTGATGAGAAAGCGGGATTGTACCGCATGATTGTTACATACATTCAGGGCGTACCGCACCGGTGGGGGCTCAGCGGCGGGAAAAGCGGGATGGTGCATTTTGTCAGCCGAAATCTGTACGAGTGGCAGTACCGCAATTTTATTTTTGATCGAAGCGATTCGGATGTGATCGACGCCTGTGTCTTTCCGCTCCCGGAAGGGGGGATCCGGATGTGGTATCGCGATACGGCGCGCAGCTGCTCGATCCTGTTCAGTGATACGCGGGATTTTGTCCGGTTTTCGGAGCCGCAGATCGCTGTTGCGGATCATTCGGAGGGACCCAACGTATTTTCGCTCGGCGGTTTTTATTGGCTTTTGACCGATCCGCTGGGAAAACGCGAAGGCCTTGCCGTATACAGGAGCAGCGACCTGCTGCACTGGGACCGGCAGACGGAAAAGCTCCTGGCCGTACCGGGCTGCCGTCCTCTCGACGATACGCCGGGCCGCCACGCCGATGTGGTAACCGTTGGGGACGAGGCTTACATTTATTATTTCACGCAGCCGTGGCGCGACTATACCAAACCGGCTGATTTTTCTGCTGTTCAGGATCGGCAGGCCGTTTGTGTGGTACAATGCGCGCATCTTGTGTGTGAAAACGGGGTCTTGTGCTGCAATCGGGATGAGGATTTTGACATGATTCTGCCAAGCGGCAGGGAAAGCGGGGAGAGGGAAGCATGAAGCGGAGAAATATCGTATTTTATTTTGCGGATCAGCAGAGATGGGACACACTGGGCTGTTACGGGCAAAAGCTTCCGGTTACGCCGCACCTCGATGAGCTGGCGCGGCAGGGGACACGGTTCGCGAACGCCTATACCTGTCAGCCGGTTTGCGGACCGGCGCGAGCCTGTTTGCAAAGCGGGATGTACGCGACGCAGACGGGATGTTACCGCAATGATATCGAGCTGCCGCTTACCATTCACCCGCTCGCGGAATATTTTCATGAAGCAGGATATGAGACCGCCTATGTTGGAAAGTGGCATCTGGCTTCCAATAAGCAGAAGGGACTGCTTTACGGGACGAGCGCTGTTCCTCAGGAGCGCCGGGGCGGTTACCGGGATTACTGGATGGCGGCGGATGTTTTGGAATGTACGTCTCACGGCTACAACGGGTTTGTTTTTGACGGAAACTGTAAAAAGCATGAATTTATCGGCTACCGGGCGGACTGCATCAACAATTACGCCATCGATTATCTTCACAACCGTGACAGGGAAAAGCCGTTTTTCCTGTTCCTCTCCCAGATAGAGCCGCACCATCAGAACGATCACCACCGCTTCGAGGGGCCGGACGGCAGTAAGGAGCGGTTCGCGGATTATGAAGTTCCCGGCGATCTGAAGGAAACGCAGGGAAATTGGCGGGAGAACTATCCCGATTATCTCGGCCAGTGCGCCAGCTTGGATGAGAATGTCGGCCGATTGGTCGACACGCTCAAGGAAATGGGCGAGTGGGAAAATACGATTCTGATTTATACATCGGATCACGGTTCCCATTTCTGCACCCGAAACAAAGAGTACAAACGCTCCTGTCACGACGGCTGCACGCATATCCCGCTGATCATCTGCGGCCCCGGCTTTGAGGGCGGTCAGGTGCGCGACGAAATGGTAAGCCTGCTGGATCTTCCCACAACGCTGCTCGACTGCGCCGGAATCGAAAAGCCGGAGCAGTTTGCGGGGCGTTCCCTGCTCAGCCTGGTGCAAGGGGAAGCGCGGGACTGGCCGGAATCGGTGTTTATGCAGATCAGTGAGAGCCAGGTGGGCCGCGCGGTACGCACAAAGGATTGGAAATATTCCGTGCGCGCGGACGCGGACGGCTGGAACGAGAGCAGTGCGGATGTCTACTATGAGGATTTTCTTTACGATCTGAACCGCGATCCATATGAGAGAAACAATCTCGCAGCGGATCCGGAATACGAGGCAGTACGCCGGGAGCTGGCGTCGCTTCTTGTTCGTCATATGGAACAGGCAGGGGAGAAAGCGCCGGAGATTCGTCCGGCCTCGCAGATGCCGGAGCATATGAAGGACAGGGACGCGTACCGGATAGGAGGCAGAGCATGAAACGGCCCAACATCATTGTTTTCATGACGGACCATCAGAGGGGGGATACCATCCTGCCGGACAGTCCGGTGAAAACGCCGAATCTGGATCGGTTCCGCCGTCAGGCTGTGACCTTCTCCAATGCCTGGTGCCCCGCCCCGCACTGCTGCCCAAGCCGCGCGACTTTTTTCAGCGGGCTGTATCCGTCTGAGCACGGTGTTTGGAACAACGTGGGCGTGAGCAATGCGCTTTCGCACGGCCTCTTTGATAACGTAAGGCTTTTCAGCGAGGACCTCAAGGAGGCGGGCTACCGGCTGTATTTCAGCGGCAAATGGCATGTCAGCGCGGAAAAAGGGCCGGAAGCGTACGGCTTTGAGAATATCTTTCATCCCAACCGGTATGCGCCCTGTCCGCATTTGCCGGATACCAAGGAATGGGGTTGGTACAAAGACGGAAAGCCCATGGATCAGGGGGATGAGGAACGCACAGAGGGAAGGATTATTCGTCCCGGCTATCCGCCGTACATTCAGTACGGGATCGATGAAAGCCCCTATTCGGACGCGCAGGTTGCCGCGGCTGCGGCGGAAAAGCTGGCAGTGATGGATTTGGATACGCCGTTCTTCCTGTTTGCGGGGCCGCTTGGTCCGCACGATCCGTACTTTGTGCCGCAGCGCTTCCTTGATTGGTACGACCCGGAGGAAATCCGGCTGCCCGACAATTTCGAGGACGATCTGACGGATAAGCCTGCTCTTTACCGCCGGACGCAGGATCGATATTCCCAGCTCACGCCGGAAGAGCACCGGGAGTCCATCCGCCGCTTCTATGCCTTCTGCAGCTATGAGGATTTCCTGTTTGGACAGATTCTTGAGCAGGCAGAAAAACGTGGGATCATGGACAACACGCTGATCCTGTATGTGTCGGATCATGGGGATTATATTGGTTCCCATGGTTTGTGGGCCAAAGGCCTTCCGTGCTTTCAGGAGGCGTACCGTGTTTGTTCCATGGCGGGCGGCGTCGTGAAGAATGCGGGGCGGGTGGATACGTCCAGGCTGTCTCTTGCGGACTGGGCGCCGACCTTCCTTGAACTTGCCGGGGTTCCCGCCCGTCCTATGACGGGCCGTTCGCTGGTTCCTCTTTTACGGGGAGAACAGGTTGAGAACTGGCGGACGGAAACCTATACGCAGTCCAACGGAAACGAGGCCTACGGTATTCAGCGCGCGGTATGGAATGATACATGGAAATACGTGTTCAATGCCTTTGATTACGATGAACTGTATGATCTGAAAAACGATCCGGGAGAGCTTCACAATCTTCTGCACGGCCTGAAGGATCGGGAAATTCCGGCCAGTCCGTATGGGCCGATCGTTCGCGAGATGTGTGAAAAAATGTGGCGGTTTGCCTATGAGCATCAGGACAACTGCGTCAACCCGTACATCATGACGGCCTTCGCACCCTACGGGCCGGGAATTCTGTCGAATCAGGAGGACGGAAAATAGATACGCTGCAATAGCTGACTGAGAACCATTGGTTCCAGTACGGTTTATGGCGGGAAAGAGAGCGTTTTCCACAGTTGCTGTGGAAAAGTCAGATGAATTGCTGTGGAGGGCAGGAAAATGAATCATCCAAATCTCATTTACATTTTCGCTGATCAGCTGCGCTACGCCAGTCTCGGCTGCCACGGCGACGGGCGTGCGCAGACGCCGCATCTCGATGCGTTCGCGCAGGAGAGCGTGGATTTGTGCAATACGGTTTCGGGCCATCCGGTCTGCGCGCCGTACCGGGCCAGCCTGTTTACCGGCAAGTACACCACCAGCACCGGCATGGTGATCAACGAGATCCGCATGAACCCGAATCACCGCTGCTTTGCGCATGTGCTGCATGACGGCGGGTATGAAACGGCGTACATCGGGAAATGGCATATGTACGCGGCCGAGCTGGGCAATCATTACGATTCGAAGAATTCCTACATTCCCGCCGGCCCCGATCGCCTTGGTTTTGACGATTATTTTGCCGCCTACAATTTCCATCACAGCTACTACGGCGCGGCGGCGTACTATCATTTGAACAGTCCGGAGAAGCACTATGTGACAGGCTATGAGCCGGATGCCCAGACCGATCTGGCAATTGAGCGCCTCAAGGAGCTCAAGGATTGCGGAAAGCCCTTTGCCATGTTCCTGTCCCTGGGAACGCCCCACGATCCGTGGACGCCGGAGAATGTGCCGGGCGAATATCTGGATCGGTTCCGCGATGTGGAGTTTGAGCTGCCGGACAATTATCTGCCGGAAAACGATCCGCACGCCGACGAATGGGCGCGCCTTTCCCCGCGGGAACGCCGTGAGCTTCCGGAATGGATGCGGGTTTACTATGCAATGACGGCGAACCTGGACGACAACGTGGGCAGGCTTTTGGAGGCGATCCGGCGGATGGGGCTTGACGAAAACAGCATTGTCGTCTTTACCTCCGATCACGGCGAGCTGTTCGGCGCGCATGGAAGACGGGCGAAAAACATCTTTTATGAGGAAGCCGTGCGCGTACCCTTCTTCCTGCGGTATGCGAAGAAGGGGCTGACGGGCGGCGTTAACGATCTCTGCCTGAACACGGTGGATCTGATGCCGACGCTTCTTTCCCTGATGGGGCTGCCGTACCCGGAAGAGGTCGAGGGCGGCGACTACAGCGGCTGCCTGCTGGGCGTTTCCGACCGTGAGCCGGAAGGCGCTTTGATGATGGGAACGGGAGCCACCGCGGCCTGGGAGGACGGGCATGAATGGCGCGCATGGCGGACAAAGCAGTACACCTATGCGGTCTATCTTTCCGACGGTCAGGAGCTGCTGTTTGACAACATCGCCGATCCTCTGCAGAAAAAGAATTTGATGGAGGATCCCTCTTTCCATGGCGTGGCGGAGCAGCTGCGTGCGCAGATGTACCGGGAGATGGAAAAGATTGGCGATACCTTTGCCCCCAGCAGCTGGTACGCGGAGCACTGGGTGGAGAATCGCCGGATCGTACGTACCGCCACCATAGGATAGCGGGTGCAGGCTGTTCTTTTCTTTGTTTCCGGAGAGACGGTTCTCTGTTTGCCTTGCAGGAGCAACCGGCTTCCTTCATGCTGAACAGTCCAATTTTCTGTAAGAGCCCCGGCAGCATCCGGATTTTCGGATGCTGTCGGGACTTTTTATCTCAGAGAGAACGGGAAGCGCTTGCTTCCTGTTTTCGTCATGCTTTCCATAAAGGCGGGGCAGGCATTTTCACTCCTCAGAAACATATTTATGGCATGGGGGGATGAGAATTGGAAGGCACGGAAAAGGAGATTCTGATTGTCTTATTGAACATTCTGAAAGCCCGCGGTTTGGTGTCGGAAATCACCTGTTCCAGGGCGGTGGATTGGGTGCATGCCTGGGTGGACATTCCGCAGCTGCTTCGGGAACCTGCGTGCTTGACAGAGGAGGAATGTCTGTATGAATATCCTTAAAACCCGCGCGGAACTGCGCAATGGAAAATCGCTTTTTGATCTGCCGCTCCGTGTCACCTTTTATGCGAGAGTTTCCACCGACAAGGACGAGCAGCTGAACAGCCTTGAAAACCAGATTCAATACTACACCGAGCTGATTCAATCGAAACCAAGCTGGACCTACGTTACAGGATACGTTGACGAGGGTATCAGCGGAACGAGCACCAGAAAACGTGACAGCTTTCTGCGCATGATCCGGGACGCGAAGGCGGGTCGCTTTGATTTTATCATCACAAAGGAGATTTCCCGCTTTTCGCGTTCCACCCTTGACAGTATCCAATACACCCAGGAACTGCTCGAGCACGGTGTGGGCGTGCTGTTTCAGAACGACGGCATCAACACGCTCGACTCCGACAGTGAGTTCCGCCTTGTCGTCATGGCAGGCGTGGCGCAGGATGAGGTGAGAAAGCTTTCGGAGCGCTTGAAGTTTGGTTTCCGGCAGGCGATCAAAAACGGTCATGTATTGGGAAATGATACACTGTGGGGGTACGACAAGAAAAATTGCGTTCTCTCTGTCAACGAAGAGGAGGCGCGGGCGGTGCGCAGAATCTTCCATCTCTACGCAAACGAAGAAATGGGAATCCGGCGTATTTCACAGCAGCTGTATGCGGAGGGCTTTCGCAGCCGCAGAGGAAATGCGTTCAATGTGCTGACCATTCGCCATATTCTCCAAAATCCCAAATATAAGGGATGGTACTGTGCCAACAAAACTCAGACACTGGATTACCGCAGCAAGCGGAAAGTCGCGGTGAACGAGAGCGAATGGGTGCTGTATCCGGACCCTTCGATTCCGGCCATTGTGCCGGAGGAGCTGTGGGATCGGGCCAACGCTCTCTACAAACGTCGCAGCGCGCAGATGATGGCTCACCAGAGCGCCGCTGCGTTCCATAACCGTTATCCTTACAGCGGAAAACTATTCTGTGAGGAGCACAAAACGAGCTTTCACCGGAGGGTGCTGCGCAGCGCGAAGGGAGAGAGGGAGGTTTGGCAGTGCCGGGAGTATCGGAACGGAGGAAAAGCAGCCTGTTCCGCGCCCCAGCTGCGCACGGCTGAGTTGGATCGGATTATGGCCCGGATTTTTGACCGCTTGGCTGAAAATAAGGAGGCCATTGCGGATGCCGTGATGAAAGTGCTCGCATCTGTTTCGGATGAACACGACTACGAGCGGGAACTGTCACGCGTGGAAACAGAAATGAGGGCGCTCCATGCGAAGAAGGATCGCCTTTTGGAAATGAGTATCGAAGGAGCCCTTTCCACCGCGGAATTCCGGCAGCGCAACGAGGGGTTTAACCGGCAGCTGCAGGAGCTGGAGGAAGCGAAGAAAAGAGTGAACGGGGAGAAGGAAAAAAGCCGGCTCTCTGCGGCACAGCTGCGCAAAAGAAAAGCCGCTCTGGAGGAGGAGCTCTCCTTCCGAAGCGGAGTCAATTCAGCTCTTGTCACCACGATTCTGGACCATATTGTCGTCAAAAAAGACAGCACGAAAGAAACGCTGCATCTGGAGATCCATCTGAAATTTGGAGCCCCGTACAGCGTTGTTTTTGATCGGGAAAAGCGATCCTTTTGCTTCAACCCTTTTTATTGATGTAAAGCAGACAGAAAAGGGCTCTTCTGACCTTGCGCGGTATTAACCGCCCCATCCGGTCAGAAGAGCCCTTGTTTTATTTGGACCGTATAGCCGTATAAATCTTCTTTTACCAATTCAAAAGCTGGAAAACACCACGTGGTTCAGAGCAGATGAAGTTCCTTGATCTTCTCCATCCGCGCGATCACCGGAACGCCAAAAGGACACCGTTTCTCACAGCTTCCGCAGGCGATGCAGTCCTCCGCCCCGGCGCTGAGGGCCTGGTAGTGGGCCCGGATGGACTCCGGAACCTGAGGCTGCATCACCGCCAGATCGTACAGCTTGTTGACCATGGCAATGTCGATGCCCTTGGGACAGGGGGCACAGTGGCCGCAGTAGGTGCACTGCCCGGAGTAGGCGTGAAGAGGCGCCCCTGCCAGCGTGCTGGCGTAGTCCCGTTCCTCCTCGGAAGCTGTCTCATAGGCTACCGCCGCCATCACATGCTCCGGACTGTCGTAGCCTGCCAGGATGCTGGCCACTGCCGGTCTGGTCAAAGCGTAGTGGATGCACTGAACCGGCGTCAGCGCCACGCCAAAGGGGGACGTGCCCGCGGAAAACAACCGCCCACCGGCATATCCCTTCATCACGGTAATTCCCACACCCTTCTGCTCGCAGAGCTTATAGAGCTCCGCGCGGTCCGGGTGGATACCGCTCAGCCCTTCCATGTAATATTCCGGTGAAAAATACTGGTTCATATCCTCGCTGGCAGGGAGCAAATCAAACGCGGGGTTTACGCTGAACAGGATCATCTCAATCTCCCCGCTCAGGGCAGCCAGAATTCCCACCTTTGGGTTGTGGGTGCTCAGGCCGATGTGACGGATAACACCCCGCGCCTTCTGCTCCTTTACATAGGCCAGAAATTCCCCCTCCATAATCCGGTGGAATTCGGCCTCCTCATCCACGAAATGGATCATGCCAAGATCGATATAGTCGGTGCCCAGCCGCTTCAGCAGATCCTCGAAGGCCGGTTTCACCTTGTCCATCTCCCGGGTGCGGACATACTGACCGTTCTGCCAGGTGGAGCCGAAGTGTCCCTGGATAATCCAGCGCTCCCGCTTCCCCGCAATGGCTGCTCCGATGTTGGAACGCACATTGGGTTCCGACATCCAGCAGTCCAGAATGTTGATCCCTTGGGCCTCGCAGCAATCAATCACCGCTTTGACTTCTTCGGCGTTGTGACGTTCCAGCCACTCTGCCCCCAAGCCAATTTCGCTGACCATCAGTCCCGTATTCCCCAGTGCCCGATACCGCATGGAAACTCCTCCTTCCAAGCCTTGAAATTTTATTCCAAAGCCGCTCCTGCTTCAGCAGGTACTTTTTCTTATCTTACCATGCTGCTGCGGTCTGTCAAGATGGCACCCACCCCAAAAGCCGATCCAGCCTTTTTTACGGTTCTGTCTCATAGGGCCAAGTGTTGATGCCGCCAAATTCATAGATGTTGGTGTAGCCCAACTCAGCCAATTTGGAGGACGCCGTTTTGCTGCGGTTTCCACTTCGGCAGTAGACCAGAACAGTGGAATCTTTGTCGGGGATCACCTCGGCAGCAGCAGTTTCGTCGATGGTACCCACCGGCAGCAAGACAGCGCCGGGGATGTGTCCGCCGTCGTATTCGTTCTGTTCCCGAACATCCAGAATCACGACGTTCTGGGTATCCATCATCTCTTTGGCTTCTTCCTGGGTGATCTGCTGGTAAGAGTTATCTGCCGTATGTCCGCTACATCCGGCCAGCAGCAACAGCAGAGAGAACAGCAAAAGAAGCATTCTTTTCATTTCAATTCCTCCAGAAGTCCGGTGGTGAAGGCTTTGTACAGCCAAAATCTCTTAAAACCGCCGATAATATTTTTCCAGTTTCTCATCACAAATGCGCTCAATCTCCCCTTTTTCTTCCCGAGTAAGCTTCTTCCATACAGATTCATCCACCTGAATCACGCCCAGCGTCCTGGTGTGATGGAGTATTTGCATATCCTCGAACCGCTTAAAGGGGTTAGACAGAATATTCCGCTGAATTTGAGCGTCGGTGCAGCCGCCTCTGGCATAAATGCTGTTGGTTTTCTCCACCACCAGACCGGCAGAGCGGCGCGCCTCATAGAACTCCCGAAAATAGGTGACGAGATCGCTGAGCTTCACACGACCTTTGTCGTCTGCAAACCGAAGTACTGCTTTGAGGAGCACCGGCTTGTAGGAGTAGCTCATATCCATCTGCCGTATCATATCCAGAAATAAGTCCTTACGATTGGAGTCATCAATGAGCGTCCATCCGTATTGCTCGGCGTACTTCCGGAGCGTTTCCTCTTTAAAATATTTAAAAATCCGGTGCTCGCTCATAGGCACTACCAGATCCGGTACCAGCAAGCCTTCTCGTACATATCGTTCGATGGTCTCGGCCTGCACATCCACCCGGCGGACAAACTCCATCTGAGAGATCATCCCGGCGGCTTCCTCCTGCCAGTTAAAAATGTCCACCAGTTCGTAGTCTAGGGCATCCACCGGCCAGTCGATGAGGGCGTCCGGGCGCTCGCCACGGTCATAGAGTCCCTGCTCCGCCGTCTTTTGTCCCCTGGCACCCAACACCAGTGCGCCGGGTTGGTACTGGTTCAATCGGAACAATCGGTGCATAGAGTAAGGCATGTTGTATTGACTGGCGTTGTCCACAAAGTCGAAAACCATCAGACTCTCCTTACCGGGAGACAACCGCATTCCGCGACCCAGCTGCTGCGTGTAGAGCACTTTGGACATGGTAGGCCGGGCCATAAACAGCACCTCGGTGGCTGGACAATCCCAGCCCTCGTTGAGCAGGTCGCAAGCACAAAGAACTTTGATTTCGCCTTTTTCAAATCGAGCAAGCACTTCCCGGCGGTCACTGGCCTTGATCTCACCGGACACTGCTTCAGCAGCCACGCCGGCATCGTGGAGCCGCCCGGCGATCTCCTGGGCGTGCTTGACGGAGGCGCAGAAGATGACCGTCCGCTTGTCCTTCACATACTGGAGCCAAGTGTCCACGATGAGCTGATTTCTTTCCGGTACATAAATTTTACTCTCCAGATCCCGGATGTTGTATTGGACACTGTTAAACCGCACCTTAGTTAAATCGATGTTGGTGTGGATGCGAATGCATCGCACCGGCACCAGCTCCCCGATCTCCACAGCGGTTTGAATGTCCAGCTTGTGGGCAGTATTTTTGAAGATGTCGAGGATGTTTTTATCATCGGCGCGCTCCGGCGTGGCGCTCAGGCCCAGGGTGAATTCGGGCGTAAAATAGGACAGGACCTTCTGATATGTATCGGCGGAGGCGTGGTGGGCCTCGTCTATGATGATGTAGTCGAAATCGTGCGGCCTGAAATTTTCCAGATTCAAAGCCACACTCTGGATGCTGCCGCAAACCACGAAGGCGTCTCCCTGTTTCACACTCTCCACATAGCGACCCACAGCAGCTTCAGGCCACAGCTCTCGAAAAGTTTTTGCAGCCTGATCCACCAACTCCACGGTGTGGGCCAGAAACAGAGTGCGTTTGCCGAATCGCTTGGCGTCCATGACGGCGGTCACTGTCTTGCCGGTACCTGTTGCGTGATGGAGAAGGGCGATGGTCTCAAAGCGACGGCGCATTTCCTCCAAAGCAGCCAACGCCTGCTTCTGGTGATCCTTCAGCTCCAGCTGAGAGCCGTCCAGCGATTTTCCCCGCTGAGTGGGGAGATAGTCTTGGATTTCCCGGAAGCTAGGGTGCTGTCCAAGAAACACTCGAAGCTCATCCTTGACGGTTTCCGGCTGCTGCTGCATCTGCCGCACCGCCCAGCGGTACACATCCCAGCCCAGATAGATCATACTATTCTGTTTGAGCAGATCATCATAAAATTTGTTTTGAGAGACCAGTTTAGGGTTGTGTGAGGCTTCATCGTCAATCTCAATGGCAACCTTGCGCCCGCCGTTTTCGATCAGAAAGTCCGCAAACCGGCTGTTCTGGTAGATGTCGGAGAAGGGGTATTGGGAATAGAGATACCCAGCCTTTTCGGCGCCAAACGCATCGGAGAACAGTTCAATGAACAGATCCTCGGCACTGCTGCCGGAGGCGGAGTGGTAGGTAGACATAGGGGGTCACCTCACAGTATTTGCTTGAGTCGATCCGGAACAGGAACTTCCGTCTGGAGATTCCGTAGTCTTGCCAAAGAAATGGGGCGCTGACCGTTTTTCTGCATTTTCCCACAATGCTCCCAAGCCAGTTTGCCTGGCCCATTGTACACCTCAGAAAAAGTGCCATCCTTATGTATTTCCAGAACAATCAGCCATTCTGGTTCGCTTGATATGGAAATTCGATCAATTTGCGTCGCTTTGATTTGGAGCAACCGTCCATCCGGCGCTTGGGCGTCGTGCGTTTGGGCAGATGCCTCAAACAGTGTCAGCCCATAGCAGCTGGCGGCCAGAGCCTCCCCGATGCTTCCGATCATATGTCCATCCGGTGTATAGTGTCTTCCGGGAAACATCTCTTCTAATTCGTGTGATATACGATACAGCTTTTGAATTTTTTCTGCCGCTAAATCCTGAATTGTCGCTTCGTTCATTCCAGCGCTTCCTTCAGTAAAATTTTCTTTTGAAATCCGCCTCGCTTGGCGGCTTTGTCCGCCCGAACCTGTTCCAGTTCTTCCAATGTCCAGCCGCGGGCTCGCACAACAGCCTGCATGACTTCCAAAAGGTCAGCCAATTCCTCCAGGGATTTGCTCTCC
>HHCFC01400__coassemble_1826_pt1 | contig 15612 bp, 10 predicted proteins | sample HHCFC01400__metabat2_high_PE_024 | metagenome-assembled genome bin HHCFC01400
CGATTTGCCCGCGCCGTTTTCTCCCATCAGCCCCATGACGGTTCCCCGTTTGACATCGAGATTGATGTGATCCAGCACCTTATTGCGCCCGAAGGATTTGCTCATGCCGCGTATTGACAGGACAATCTCATCTTTCGCGTCTGCCATTCCCGTTACTCCTGTTTCGAATCTTGACAGTTTCAGCGAAACTCTGATCCTGCCGGGTTGTTACAAAAACCGCTGTGGGGAGAATTTCTTCTCCCCACTTGCGTACGGTTTTTCGTGTTCGGTCATCCGGCTTTCGCCGGGGCGGCTCACTGGCTCAGCAGGCCGGTGTAGGAAGCCGCGTTGTCCGTTTTCACCATGTTGATGGCGAAGGCGTCGTACTGGCTGGGGTTGCTCAGGCGGTTGGTGATGTTGCCCTCCGTCTGGCCGTCGCCGCCGATGTACTCGACCTTGAGGTTCAGCAGATCGTCATAGTTCTGGAGCAGCGGCTGGTAGGTCGCGCTCAGGAAGTTATCCGCCGCGTTGTAGATGTTGAGCCATACGCTCTTCTCCGGATGCGCGGAAGCGTCAAGCTGGTTGGAAACAGGCTCGTAAACCTTCGTGGAATCCATGAAGTCCTTGTAGTTCTCCGCCGTTACCGCGACGTTCAGAGCGTAGTAGGAGCGCTCGTCAGCGTTGTAGTAGTAGACATCTTCGCTCAGGACGTTGCCGGCGTCATCGGGCGTGCCGATACCGGTATCAACATCCACGCCGTCGAGAGCGTTGCGCAGCACACGCAGGGTCAGGTAAGCCTGGACGTCGGCATGCTGGCTGATCGTTCCGCCGTAGCCTTCCGCGATAGCGGCGACAGCGTCGGCGTTTGCGTCATAACCGAAGGTGGGAACGTTGTTGGCCTTGGACCAGGCGTTGAACATGGCCATGCCCATGCCGTCGTTGTTCGAAGCGACAATGTCAATCTGATCGCCGAAGGAGGAAGCCCAGGTGCCGATCGCGTTGCCGGCGGTGGCGGCATCCCAGGTTGCGCCCGCGGAGTTCTTCATCTCCTGAGAAGCCAGCTCACGGACCGTATACGTCTTGCCGCCAATTTCCAGCTTGCCGTCCTGCACAGCGGAAGCGGAGCCGTCCGCGTTGGTGCCGACAGGAGCACTGTCAATGGCGCCGTCCTTCTCGACAGAGGTACCGAGCGCCTTGCGGACGCCGCGGGTACGGGCGATGGAATCGTTGTGGCCGATATCGCCGATGGCGAGAACATAGCCGATGACGCCGTCGCCGTTGCGGTCAATCGTGTCGATGTTGGCCTCGATGTAATCCATGATCATGGTGCCCTGCAGCTCCGCGCCCTGGTTGGCGTCAAAGCCGACATAATAGGTATCCTTGTTGAAATTCAGGGCCGTCATGTCAAGTTCGCCGGTGGAGCTGTTCGAGGGCTGACGGTTGAACCATACCAGGGGTTTATCCTTGTTGGCTACCGTACCGGTGGCGTCACCGCCGCCCGTCGTCTCCTCGGACGCTGTGTCCGTTTTGCTTTCCGTACCAGAAGCCGCGCCTCCCTGCGAAGCAGCGGGCGCCTCTGTGCAGGCTGCCGCGCTCAGAGCAAGAACTGCTGCCAGAGCCATCGCAATGAACTTTTTCATAAGGCATTCTCCTTTGCATTTCACTCGGGTGGAATGGGGGCTTTCCTTTCAGGCGCCCCCCTGACACTTTTCATCCTAAAGGAAAAGCAGAGGAAAAACAAGGGAAAAAATCACCGATCGAAGGGTAAATATTTATCCATTCCGATATATTTTTGATTTTTTATTTAAAAAATATAGAAAAAATACTCAATGCGTACGCTGTTCAAAGGCAAACAGCGCCTTCTGGCTGTCGATGCTGAACAGGTTCTCCCTATCCACAATGCGGGTGGAGGTGTCAACCACATGCTGGACGTCCTTACTCCCGCCGCTCAGCAAGCGGTAGGCGCTTTCCACCCCCAGATATCCCATCGCATAGGGATTCTGCACCACCAGCGCGTCGACCGATCCTTCCTGGAGGCAGTCCACGGTGACAACGTTGGAATCAAAGCCAACGAGAAACACCTGCTCCGACAGCCCCAGATCGCCCACTGCCTGCGCCGCGCCCACGCTCGTCGGCTCATTGAAGGCCAGCAGGACATTGATCTCCGGATGCTCCGCAAGCAGCGCGGCTGTGTCAATCCGCGCGGTCTCCGCTTCGGCCAGCGTGTTGATCACAGCTGTGATTTCAGCACGCCCACTCTCCATAAAGACATCCTTTGCGCCGCGTTCCCGCTCCTGACCGTTGGCGCTGCTGATGTCATAGTTGACAATCCCGACGTTCAGCGTCCCGTCCAGACGCCCGAGGGCAGTCTGTGCCGCCATTCGTCCGGCTGCATAGTTGTCGGTGCCGATGTACGTTTTCACCGCGGTGGAATCCACACTGCTGTCGATGGCGACCACCTGCACACCCGCCTGCGCAGCAGCGTCAATCGCTCCGGCGTTGTTCTCAAAATCAATGGCGGAAAAGACGATCGCCTCGGCGTTCTCCTGCACAGCCCGCTCGACCATGGCATTTTGTGCTTCGTAATCCTCTTCCGTCTCCGGCCCGATGATGGTCAAATTTACGTTGTATTCCGTGGCGGCGGCCTCCGCTCCGGCAAACACGGAAAGCCAGAATTCCGTGCTCGTGGATTTGGCAATCAGCACCACGGAGTGCTGTGTGGGCATGGTATTTTCCGACGAACAGCCGCACAGGCAGAAAAGCGCCAGAAGGATGCAGAGCAGGATGGATTTACTTCGTTTCATAGTCGCCCTCCCGTATCTGCGGCATGCGGATCTCGACTGTAGTGCCGACATCCGGCTCGCTCGTGATATGCAAGCCGTACTGCCTGCCGAAATAGATCTGAAGCCTGTCGTTCACGTTTTTGATCCCGATCCCGGTGTGGTTCCCCGGATCGCGCCGCAGGATGGATTCCACCTGCTCCGGCGTCATCCCCACGCCGTTGTCCTGCACACAGAACACAATATCCTCGCCGTCCCGGTACACACGCACGTCGATGCGCCCCTCATCCACCAGAAGCTTCAGGCCATGGTTGATGGCATTCTCAATGATGGGCTGAAGGGTGATCTTGTTGCACAGAAAATCCAGGCACTCCGGATCCACGTCAAAGGCATAGGTAAACTGGTTCTTATAGCGGTATTTCTGAATTTGCAGATAGCTTTCCGCGTGCTCAATTTCCCTGGCCACGGGGATCAGCTCATGTCCCTGGCTGATGCTGATGCGGAACAGCCGGGCGAGGGCATGCACCATTTTCACGGCGTCCGCATTGCGCCCCTGCTCACACATCCAGGCGATGGAATCGAGCGTGTTGTAAAGAAAATGCGGGTTGATCTGTGTTTGCAGGGCTCTAAGCTCCGTTTTGCGCAGGTTGACCTCCTCCTCACGCACGGTGGTCATCAGCTTTTGGATGCGCACCACCATATGGCCGAAGGACTGCGAAAGCTCCTGCACCTCCCGCGTGCCGCCCACGGGCCGGTAAGTGAAGTGGTCAGCGTCTTTTTCAAAGCTGCCCATAGCCGCCGCAAGGCCGCGCAAAGGCCGATCCAGCAGGCGCGAGAGCAGCCAGCTTGTCAGAAGGGAAGCGGCAAGCACCACGATTGCCAGCACGAACGACAGGCGCAGCATCTCCGTCACATTGCGGTTCACCAGCTCGTCGACATAGCTCACACCGACAATGCGCCAGCCGCTGTCCCCCACCGCCGCGAGACAGGAAATCACCGTATCGTCGGCATAGGTTCCGTCCGCCAGAGCGGCCAGAGCAGCCGTGTTTTCCGATTTCAGGCCCGAATACAGAAGCTGCTGCTGCGGGTGATACACAATGTTTCCGCCCGCGTCCATGAGAAAGCAGTAGCCCCGCTGGCCGATGCTGACGTTGTTGATATAGCTGGAAATCCCGGAAAAGCTCAGATCCAGCGACACCCATGCGGCCTCGCCGCCCTCCGGGATCGGGGCCGTCACCGTAACAACCCACGGATAGTAGCCTTCAAAAATGCTCTCCACATGCGGAGCCATAATGTACGGCTCCTCGGCGGCGCGCGCCGTCTGGAGGTCGAAGGAAAGGTTCTGAAAAATCTCCTCCTTCGGCTCCCGTCCGGGGGCCCAGCATTCCAGCAGCTCACCCTCCGGGGAATAGCTGGTGACGGCTACTACATCCGGGCGGAATTTCAGAAAAGCCGAAAGCAGCTCATCGCGCCGCTCCGGCTCTTCCAGCATAAACTGCCGCACCAAACGCATGGATTGATCCATATCTCGCAGATAGCTTTCCACCGTACTGGACACCTGGGATACCGCCTGTTCGCTGCTGGTGCGGGCGCTCTGCACCATCGCGCTGCGGTAGCGGTCCAGGAACACAAACACACAGCAGCACAGAATAATCGTGACCACGCTCACCACCATGGAAACCAAAATCGTGGTGATGCGAAGCCCGGTGTGCGGCACACGCTGCTTCAAGAGGACTCACCCGCCCTCTCCGCGCCGAGACGGCGGCGCATGGCGATGGGCGATTCCCCGCAGTATTTTTTAAAGCAATAGCTGAAATAGTGCTGATCCATGTAGCCGCACCGCTTCGCGATCTCCTGGACGGGGAGCGCGGAGGAGGAAAGCAGCTCCCGGGCGGCCTCCATCCGCTTGCGGATCAGGATATTGATAAACGTCTCCCCCGCGTATTTCTTGATGCAGGCACTCAGATGGTTTGGGCTGACCTCAAGCATCCCGCTGAGCGAGACAAGCGAGAGGTTTGGGTCCATGTAATGCTGGTCAAGCGACTCCAGCGCCCGCCTGCACAGCAGGCTTCCCCCTTTGACCTCCGGCTCAAGATCGTGGATAAACTGCACGCTCTCCTCGGCGCTGTCGCCGCCGCTGCGCAGAGCGGTCATCGCCTCGCGGTACGCGCCGTGCAGCTCTGTGAGCGTATGTACCGACCGGCTCACACCGATCCGACACCGCGCGCCGAGCACACGCTGGGCCATCTGCGAAATTTCATCCGCCAGAATGTGCAGGTATTCTTCAAAATCCGACGGATTCCCCAGCAGGACCGAAACCACCTTCCCGGAGGTAAAAAAGCTTACACCGCGCAGATATTTGCTGGCAAGCATATTCACCGACGAGGCAAAGGAAGGCACAGTGCGGTTGATCCCGTCCGCATCCAGCAGGGCGGACACCATCACGATATAGGAGGGCTTGTCGTTCTCGTCACGCAGAAGGCCGCATTCCCGCGCATACAGCTCCTGCCGGGGCAGATCCGCGTCGTCGGCAAAATCGTCGAGCACCAGCGGCATCAGCATGGCGGCACGCTGGTCCTGCGGGTTCGGCTGCTGCGCGGCCTGGCCGAAGGTGGCAAACTGCGCGTCGATTTTCTCGCGGATGATGCGCAGTTCCGCTGCGAGACCTTCCATGGTGAGCGGCTTGAGCATATAGCTGATGATGTTGTACTGAATCGCCTGCTTCGCGTACTGGAAATCGTCGTATCCGCTGAGAAAGGCAATGTTGGTGGCCGGGCGCACCTCACGCACCTGCCTGGCCAGTTCAATGCCCGAAATGAACGGCATCCGGATATCCGTCAGAAGCAGATCCGGTTCATACTGCTCCACCAGCTGCAGGGCGTCCAGCCCGTTGCCCGCGCTTGCCACCAGCCGGAAGCCGTAATCCTGCCACGGAATCATGGTGCACACACCCTCCCGCAGCTCGTCCTCATCGTCCGCGACAATCACGGTATACAGGTTCTTTCCTGCCATGGGAATCCCCGTCCTTTCTTTCCGGAACAAAATTCCCGCGCCGGTTCTCCGGCGGAGCGGGAGATCTCCACACATTATAACAGGTTTAGCCTGATTGCACAAATCTTTTCCTCAAAATACGGAAAAAATCCCCGCATTTGGTCCATCCGGGACCCATGCGGGGATTTTTTATCCAGAGATTTTCAGAAAAGCAGACAGGCGCTCGATCTCCCGCCTGGGCGCGCCCACACTTTCGCCCTCCCAGACGCCGTATTCCTCCTGCAAAATGCGGATCACTTCGTTCCATGCTTCGATTGCCTGCGGATAGTTTCCCTTGATTTCACAGATCTGCGCGATGCAAATGGCGCTGTCCGTGTAGCGCGGCTTCGGCTGAAGCGCAAGAGCCCGGCGGTACAGCTCCAAAGCCGGATCGTAGCGGCCCACATGCGCCAGACAGTCCGCCTCGCTGACGGCGGCTATCCAGTCATCGGGATGGCGCTCCGTCATCTCCCTCCAGCACCGCAGAGCACCCTCCTGGCCGCCGCTGTTCCATTGGATCCATCCCTCGTAAGTGGAGGCCCTCACGTCTCCCAAAAGCTCTCTCGACCGCTCCAAAAGCGCTCCGGCCTCCTCCAGCCGGTAGTCCGCGATCAGTCCTTCGAGCAGGTCCATGCAGGCGCACCGGTTCTGCGGATGCTCCTTGCAGAACTGCTGGTAAAACGCGATCCGCGCCGCGCAGTTGGAGAAGTTCCAGTCGATGGCAAAACCATTCTGCGCCATACGAAGCTGGCTGTGATTCTCCTTGTTGTCCGGCTCCAGCCGCAGGGCCTGCTTGGCACGCTCCTCCGCCTTCGCGCGGTATCCGTCGGCCATGTGATTATAGAGGGATGCCAGAAGAGTCTCGTATTTTGCTTCCTGCGGACAGGCCCGCGCCTTTTCCAGCAGAAAAGATTCCACGCTGCAGAACTCGGCTACGTCCAGCATCCGCTCATCCTCCAGCAGATTGGAAATGCGTTCCAGCCTTGTGTCCTCCGTGAGGTCAAACAGCTCGTCGATCGTCACGCCAAAGCAGGCCGACAGCTCCGGCAGAAGCTGAATGTCCGGCATGGTGACATTATTTTCCCACTTGCTCACACACTGGGCCGATACCCCCAGCCGCCTGGCGATCTGCTCCTGTGTGGCCGATTTTTTCAGCCGCAGCTCCCTGATTTTATTTCCCAGTTCCATGGTGTTTCCTCCCAACCTGAAATACAGTTCGTGGCCACATGCTTATCATACACGATGCGGACCATTTTTTACAGCACCGGGACAGAGAACCGTCTCACCAATCCGGCAAGGAGAGCGGGCGGCTGGCTTTTTTCTAAAGATTTCCTAAAATTCCATTAGCCTGGCTGGATTCCACCAGAAAAATATTGTACAGTGAGAGAAAAGGAGGAGGCATGCGATCCTTCGCCGTCTGAAACCATTCAGGCAAAATATCCCATGTATCGTTCCATCGCATCCATGACAGCCCCGGCATTTTCGAGCGGGGTTCCGGGATACAGGCCGTAGATCAGGCACAGCCCTCCCTCCTTGCTTCCCAGCGTCTCAATCTCCTGCCGGATCAGGCGATCGATATCCGCGGGCGTTCCGTAAGGGGTAATTTTCTGGCGGTCGACGTCCAGTTCTATGCAGCACCGGCCCGCCAGATGCTCCCGGATCCAGTCGATGCCGTTCACCAGATCCTGTAGGTTCAGCACATCCACTCCCACGCTCAGAATATCCTCCGCCAGCTGGTGCAGCATCCCGTCCGAATGCATATGGATTACCGCACCCGTTTCGCGGGCCGGAGCAATCAGCCGCCCGTAACTGGGCAGGATGTACCGGCGGAACTGGCGCGGCGACAGCATCGGGCCGTTCTGCATGCCCAGATCCTCGGCATAACCCATGACGTCCACGCCCAGCGCACAATACCGCTTCACCAGCTCCAGATTAAACTGCTCCACCAAATCGATCAGCTCGGGGAGACGTTCCTCCTCGTCCTCCATATCAAACAGCAGATTCTCATAGCCCCGGATGTCGCACAGCTGCAAAAAGGTGTGCCCATGCCGAAGCCCCCGCATCACCAGCCGCCCCTGCCTTTTGTCCTCCGCAGCGGCACGCGCCTCCCCATCCCAGTCCATCGGCCCGATCCCCATCACCTGATCCGGGTCGGGGGCCTGGTAGCCGGGGAAATCCTCCCAGTTTTTCAGCGGATGGCGCACAACCGTTCCGGTAATGCCGTCCATGGTGGTCTGCCACACGCAGCCCCAGTCATCGGTGTAGGGCTCATCTTTGCGCGCAACTGCTGGGAACTCCGGGCAAAAGGGCAGCTTCGGCCGCTTGAAATCCGGGAACAACAGGGGATGCGCTTCCATAAGGTCCAGCAGCTGCTCCTGCGGATAGACATTCCAGCAGGAGGGATTGATGCAGTACTGCATCGGAATATGCTCCGGCCTTTCAAACCGGACGGTGCGCAAATAGTTCTCGCGTTCTGTCATTGAGCATCACGCTCCCTTTTCTTTTCTATCGCTATTGTAGCAAATGTGTGTGATTCTGTCTTTCAGAAAAACAACTGGATAGGATTTTACACAATACATTCCCAAAATCAAGGAGAGCTTTCCATGAACAAAACAGATGGAACGGAAAACCGCCGCCTGATTCTTTTTTCAGAGCTCGGCATTCCCCACCTGCTTTCGCTGGGACGGGTAGAACTGTCGGCGCACACACAGATGTGTCTGCTGCCGCACATTCATCCCGACCAGTTTGAAATTTGCTTTCATTACGACGGACAGCAGGAATATGTGGTGGAAGAGATCCCGTATCTCACGCAAAGCGGCGATCTCTTCATCACCTACCCGAACGAAGAACATTCCTCCGGAAGCAGCGGGGAAGAAAAGTCCAAGCTGTTCTATTTTATCTTTGAGCTCACTCCAGGCACACAGCGGTTTATGGGGCTTCCCCCGGAGCTGTCCAATTACATCCGCGACACCCTCTTTTCCGCTCCCCTTCGGCATCTGCGCGGGGACGGTGCAATCCGCCAGACCTTGCAGCAGATTTTTGATTTATATGACCAGCCACACCCATTCCGCGTCCAGCGGATTCGTTCCGCCGTCATCGAATTTTTATATCTGGTGACCGAATCCATTCGCTGCCTCCCGTCCCCTCCGGATGTAGACAGGGAGATCCTCGCGGTGATGCACGCCGTGGAACAGGATCCCGCCGGGGAGTGGAGCGTTGGAAAAATGTCGGCGCTCGCCGGTTTATCGGTCTCGTACTTTCAGCGCAAATTCAAGCTGCAAACCGGCCTTTCCCCCTATGACTACCTGATTCGGAAAAAAATCGACGCGGCCCGGCAGCTTCTTCTGCACACCGACACATCCATCACACAAATCGCGTGTGCCCTTGGCTTTTCCTCCTCCCAGCATTTCGCGAACACCTTTAAGCAGTATGAAGGGAAAACTCCCACCCAATTCCGCAAGACCCCTCCTCCCGCTGTCTGACAGCTGCTGTTGAGACAGAAAAATCCCCCCGCACCGCCCATAATGGGAGATGCAGGGGGATTTGTTCGTTTTACTCAGAGAAAACGCGGAAAGCGATTAGGCCTTCGCTCTCTTCTCCTTGATCGCGGCCTGCGCAGCGGCGAGACGGGCGATCGGCACGCGGAACGGGCTGCAGGAAACGTAGTTCAGGCCCACGTTATGGCAGAACTCGACGGAGGTCGGGTCGCCGCCATGCTCGCCGCAGATGCCGAGGTGGATGTCCGGGCGGGTCTTGCGGCCCAGCTCGGCAGCCATCTTCACCAGCTTGCCCACGCCCTTCTGGTCGATATGGGCAAACGGATCGGACTCGTAGATCTTGTTCTCGTAGTAGTAATCGAGGAACTTGCCGGCGTCGTCACGGCTGAAGCCGAACGTCATCTGGGTCAGATCGTTGGTGCCGAAGCTGAAGAACTCGGCCTCGGTGGCGATCTCGTCAGCCGTCAGAGCGGCACGCGGGATCTCGATCATGGTGCCGACCTCGTACTTCATGTCGATGCCGGACTCCTTGATGATCTTGTCGGCGGTGGCAACCACAACGTCCTTCACGAACTTGAGCTCCTTGACCTCGCCCACGAGCGGAATCATGATGTGAGGCGTGATCTTGTACTGGCCCTTCTTAGTGACGTTGATGGCAGCATTGATGACAGCGGTGGTCTGCATCTCAGCGATCTCCGGATAGGAAACAGCCAGACGGCAGCCGCGGTGACCCATCATCGGGTTGAACTCATGCAGGCTGGCGATAACCTCGTGCAGGCGCGCCACGGTGATGCCGAGCTCGTCCGCGATCTCCTTGATGTCCTCTTCCTTGGTGGGGAGGAACTCATGCAGCGGAGGATCGAGGAAGCGGATGGTCACCGGGCAGCCTTCCATGGCCTCATAGAGAGCCTCGAAGTCGCCCTGCTGATACGGCATAATCTTGTCGAGAGCCTTCTTGCGGTCCTCGGTGTTGTCGGCGACGATCATCTCGCGCATAGCCTTGATTCTCGTCTCCTCGAAGAACATGTGCTCGGTGCGGCACAGGCCAATGCCCTGCGCGCCGAAGGAACGGCCCTGCTTGGCGTCGCGCGGCGTGTCGGCATTCGTCCAAACCTCGAGCTTGCGATACTTGTCAGCCCAGCCCATGAAGCGGCCGAAATCGCCGGAAATGGAAGCGGCGACGGTCGGAATGGCCTGCGCATAGATGTTGCCGGTGGAGCCGTCGATGGAGATGTAGTCGCCCTCCTTGATGGTCAGGCCGCCAAGGGTGAACTGCTTCTTCTCATAGTCGACGACGATTTCGCCGCAGCCGGAAACGCAGCAGGTACCCATGCCGCGCGCCACAACAGCAGCGTGAGAGGTCATGCCGCCGCGGACGGTGAGGATACCCTCAGCCACGACCATGCCCTCGATGTCCTCAGGGGAAGTCTCCAGACGGACCAGGACGACCTTCTCGCCTCTCTCATGCCACTCCTTGGCATCCTCGGCGGAGAAGACGACCTTGCCGCAGGCAGCGCCGGGGGAAGCGGCCAGGCCCTTGCCGATGACCTTCGCCTTCTTGACAGCCTCGGCATCGAACTGCGGATGCAGCAGAGCGTCGAGCTGCTTCGGCTCCACGCGCAGAACAGCCTCTTCCTCGTCGATCATGCCTTCGTCCACGAGGTCGACGGCGATCTTCAGAGCGGCGGCGGCGGTGCGCTTGCCGTTACGGGTCTGGAGCATGTAGAGCTTACCGTTCTCGATGGTGAACTCCATGTCCTGCATATCCTTGTAGTGCTTCTCCAGGCGGCCGGCGATCTCAGCGAACTGCGCGTACACCTCGGGCATATCCTGCTGCAGCTGGGAGATCGGGGACGGCGTACGAACGCCAGCCACAACGTCCTCGCCCTGCGCGTTGATCAGGTACTCACCGAAGAGCGCCTTCTCACCGGTGGCGGGGTTGCGGGTGAAGGCAACGCCGGTGCCGGACTTGTCGCCGGAGTTACCGAACACCATCGCCTGCACGTTGACAGCGGTGCCCCAGTCATAGGGGATCTCGTTCATGCGGCGATAAACGTTGGCGCGGGGGTTGTCCCAGGAACGGAACACAGCCTTGACAGCCTCCATGAGCTGGACCTTCGGATCGGTCGGGAAATCCTCGCCCTTCTCCTCCTTGTAGAACGCCTTGAAGCGGTTCACAAGGTCCTTCATGTCCTCGGTGTCGAGCTCGGTGTCGAGCTTCACGCCCTTCTCGGCCTTCTTCTGGTCGATGATTTCCTCGAAACGCTTCTTGGACAGCTCCATGACAACGTCGGAGAACATCTGGATGAAGCGGCGATAGGAGTCATATGCAAAACGGGGGTTGTTGGTGAATTTGGCCAGACCCTCAACGACAACGTCGTTCAGGCCCAGGTTCAGAATGGTGTCCATCATGCCGGGCATGGAAGCGCGCGCGCCGGAACGGACGGAAACAAGCAGCGGGTTCTCCGGATCGGCGAACTTCTTGCCGCAGATTTCCTCCATCTTGCCCAGATACTCATAAATCTCAGCCTGGATCTCGTCGTTGATCTGACGGCCGTCCTTATAATACTGGGTGCAGGCCTCCGTGGAAACGGTGAAACCCTGGGGAACCGGCATGCCGGCCTTGGTCATCTCGGCGAGGTTCGCGCCCTTGCCGCCCAGGAGCTCACGCATGTCCTTGTTGCCTTCAGAGAACAGGTACACATACTTGTGGCTCATGATAATTACCTCCTAAATAGTTTAGGTCTTGTCCGAAAAAAGGGCAAAACGTCCACCGGCGCATCCTCTCGCCCGCCCGGTGCGCTTGTCCCGGAGCCCGGGAAAGTGCTTCCGGCGGCAAAGCCTTTCCGCCGCTGGCCGCTTCGTTTTCTTTTTCCGCAAGGCCTCGCTTGATGAGCATCATTCCTAATGCGAAGTCTGCTTTCATTGCTCACTCCGTATTATAACAAAAGTTGGGGACAAATTCCATATGATTTTTGCAGAAAAGAAAAGGAATATTTTGTGCTTCCTTTTCCGATTTTGTGAGATCTTTGACAATCTTTCCTTTTTTGCCGGGATCCGGCGATTCTGCTTGCAAAATCAGCAGGATACTGCGATAATGAAAACAGAAAGAAAAGCGTTTTTTGAGGCTCAAACAGAATATTGAATCAGAAGGGAGAATGGCTGTGAATCTTCACGGGAAGGACATCAAAATTTTCTCCGCCGGGGCCAGCCCCGAAATGGCGCGCCGGATCTGCGAATGTCTCGGCCTGCACCTGGGAGGGTGCGAGGTGGGCACATTCCAGGACGGGGAAACAAGCGTTTCCCTGCAGGAGAGCGTGCGCGGCTCAAGCTGCTTCATCATCCAGTCCACCTGCGCGCCCGTCAATGACAACCTGATGCGCCTGCTCATCATGATTGACGCGATGAAGCGGGCCTCTGCCGGGTGTATCACGGCGGTGGTTCCGTATTTCGGCTATGCCCGGCAGGATCGCAAGGCCAAAGCGCGCGATCCCATCTCCGCCAAGCTGGTCGCCGATCTGATCTCAACCGCCGGAGCCGACCGCGTGGTTTCGATGGATCTGCACGCGGCCCAGATCCAGGGCTTCTTCAACATCCCCGTGGATCACCTGCTCGGCGCTCCGATTCTCGGCGGCTACATGAAGGAGCGCGTCGAAAAGGACGGGGGCGACTATATCGTGGTCTCTCCCGATCTTGGTTCGGTAACGCGCTCGCGCAATTTCGCGGAACGCATCGGCTGCCCGCTGGCCATCGTGGACAAGCGCCGGCAGAAAGCCAACGAGAGCGAGGTCATGAACCTGATCGGAGAAGTTGCGGGCAAAAAGGTCATTCTTGTCGACGACATGATCGACACGGCCGGCACGCTGTGCAATGCGGCGAAAGCCGTCATGGAACGCGGTGCGGTGAGCGTAACGGCCTGCGCCTCCCACGGCGTCCTCTCCGGCCCCGCTCTGGAGCGCCTCGAAAAAAGCCCCATCGAGGAGATCATCCTGCTCGATACGATTGAACTGCCGCCCGAAAAGCTGCTGCCCAAAATCCACCAGCTTTCCGCCGCTCCCGTCTTTGCTGAGGCTATCTCGCGCATCAATGAGGACAAGCCCGTCAGCCCGCTGTTCGTGTAAAGCTGGGGGATTTCTCCTGAAAAAGAATACGGCATACAAAGCGAGCCACCCGGAATCATTCCAGGCGGCTCCATTTCTGCCTTTACAGCAATTTTGAGACACTTCTCCGCTTCGAGTCCGCTTCTCGCCCATCTTTCCTCGATGCGACCCTTTACAGCCTTTTCCCTGTATGCTATGATCATTCCGGCGCTGTTGCAAAATGGCGGTTAGCCACTCCCTTGTGAAAGGGGGTGATGCGCATGGGAAACGGGCGTTGGGCGAAAGTCCTTCGTTTTGCAGTATGTTTTGTCATCATCGTTCTGATGATGCTCTACATAGCCCCAAAAGCGTGTTAACCGCCCGGCTGCCACCGAGCGGTTAACTTAGCTTAGCTATTAACTTGCTTGGGGCTAACCGTCATGCGGCAGCGCCCCTTCTGTTTTTATGATACCGAATTTCTACGCCGCTGTCAAGGCGAAAAGGGTCATCCCTCTGCTTCGAGTCCGCTTTTCGCCCGTCTCTCCTCGATGGCTTCCTTCAGCATCATGTCCTTGACCTTCATCAGGCGGATCTGCGTGCTGCGCTCGTTCTCGTCGAGCTTCATCGTGATATAGCGGATGTTCTCCTGCATATCGGGAATCATGACATGCTCAAGCGCGTTGACGCGGCGGCGCGTCTTTTCGATCTCTGCGGCCATCAGCTGACAGGATTTTTCCACCTCCGCCAGACGCAGCAGGTCGGGCAGGAGATCGGAGAGCGACCGCACAGCCACATCCAGATCGCCGGACGTGAATGCAAAGCCATACGAATAAATATCATTGGGATCCGGGGTGCGCGTTTTCGTGGTAAAGACAGGGATCTCAACGCTCATCACGTTCTTCACACCCGCCTCAAGCTGCACCTCCTGCTTGGGGGTCATGAGGGCCACATCGAGCACAGCCCCGCGATCGGCGGCACGGGCCATCGCGAAATTCGCGTTCGCGATTTTCAGGCCCTCCTCCACACGCTCGCGCAGCATCTTGTTCTCGCGCACCAGATCAAGGAACTGGCGCATCAGCTCGTCGCGCTTGTCCTTGAGCAGCTTATGCCCGCGCACGGCGGTGACGAGCTTGCGCTTGAGGCGCGTCAGCTCCATGCGCGTCGGGTTTACATGCGTTCCGGCCAAGCCGCCTCGCCTCCTTTCGGGTTTGTCCGCGCGTTACTCCTTGCCATAGTATTCATCCAGGAACTCGTCCTTGATGCGCTTGAGCTCGGAGCGCGGCAGGATGGAGAGCAGCTTCCAGCCGATCCGCAGCGTCTCCTCGATGTCGCGGTTGGCCTCGTAGCCCTGCGAAACGTATTCCTTTTCAAACTCGTCCGCGAACTTGGCATACAGCTTATCGATGTCCGTCAAAGCCGCTTCGCCGAGGATCGTCATCAGTTCTTTGGCGTCCTTACCGCGCGCGTAGGCGCTGAACAGCTGGTTCATCGTGTTCGCGTGGTCGGCACGCGTCTTGCCCTCACCGATGCCCTTGTCCTTCAGACGCGACAGCGACGGCAGCACGTCGATCGGCGGCGTTACGCCGCGGCGGTACAGCTCGCGGCTCAGGATGATCTGCCCCTCCGTGATGTAGCCGGTGAGGTCGGGGATTGGGTGGGTCTTGTCGTCCTCGGGCATGGTCAGGATCGGGATCATCGTGATGGAGCCCGAGCGGCCCTTCTGCCGTCCGGCGCGCTCGTACAGGGACGCAAGGTCGGTGTACATATAGCCGGGATAGCCGCGGCGGCCCGGCACCTCCTTGCGCGCGGCGGAAACCTCGCGCAGGGCGTCGGCATAGTTCGTGATATCAGTGAGGATGACGAGAACGTGCATCCCGCGCTCAAAGGCGAGGTATTCCGCGGCCGTCAGTGCCATGCGCGGCGTTGCGATACGCTCGACGGCGGGATCGTTCGCGAGGTTGATAAACAGCACGGTACGGTCAATGGCGCCCGTCTTGCGGAAGCTTTCAATGAAGAAGCTGCTCTCCTCAAACGTGATGCCCATGGCCGCGAACACAACGGCGAACGGCTCGCTGGTGCCGCGCACCTTCGCCTGACGCGCAATCTGCGCCGCCAGCTGGGCGTGCGGCAGGCCGCTCGCGGAGAAGATCGGCAGCTTCTGGCCGCGCACGAGGGTGTTCAGGCCGTCGATAGCCGAAACGCCCGTCTGGATGAACTCCTGCGGGTAGCTGCGCGCCGCCGGGTTGA
>HHCFC01400__coassemble_1884_pt1 | contig 14689 bp, 13 predicted proteins | sample HHCFC01400__metabat2_high_PE_024 | metagenome-assembled genome bin HHCFC01400
CGGGAGTCTGTACAAGGGTGTCTGGCCATGTGGAGGCCTTCACCATAAATTCAAACCACAGAGGAGAATGAAAATGAAAAAGAGAATCGTATCCCTGATGGCCGTTGTGTGCCTGCTGTTCACCGTTGTTCTCAGCGGCTGCGGCGGTAAACCCTCCCTGGAGGACTACTTCAACTCCGAGACTATGCAGAGCGCGATCAGCACCATGACTCAGCAGTATGAAGAGCAGGGCATGGGTGTGGAAGTCTATGCTGAGGGTGACGAAATGCACTACAAGTTCACCCTCAAAGATCTGGAAACCACCGACGAGGACCGTGCAACCTACACCGATCAGCTCCAGGCCGGTCTGGACGCCAATGCCGCCACCTTCGAGAGCATTGCCAACGAGGCGAAGGGCGCTGTTTCCAACAGCAACGTGGTTGTGGTTGTTACCTATGTGGATGGCGCCGGAAATGAACTGCTTTCCCAGTCCTACTCCTCCACCGCGGAATAAAACACAGAAACATAACAAACGTACAAAAAGGCTTTCCCAACAGGGTGAATCCCCGTTGGGAAAGCCTTTTTTGGCAGCAGTGATTCCTTTTTAAAGAGCGGACTTCGTTTCGTTAATCCGATCAAAAAGCTTCGCACAGGCCATGGTGTCCGCCCACGGTACGACAGCGCTCTCCGTGCGCCCCTCGCGGATACATGTCACAGCGTCCTCGATTTCATAGGTAAACCCATTTTGGGTTTCCTTGTCATAATAGTGCTCCACCAGGCTGCCGTCCGAATCATACAGGCAGCATTCCGAAGCGTAATGAGGGAACGGAAGAACAATCTTCCCTTTTTCTCCATACAGGACCATACTGTTTTCCACATTTGCCGCAAAGGTGGCGGACAGGCTGGCGAGCGTGTGTTCAAAATCAATCGAAATTTGATTGCTGAGATCCACGCCTGTCTCTCCCCAGACTGCCGATACCGCCATATTCCGAATCTTTTGATTCAGTAGGAAGGTGGTGATCTCATAGGCATATACGGTGATATCCTTGGCCGCTCCTCCGCCCAAATCCGGGCTCTGATAGCGGTTTTTCGGATCTGGCGGCGCCAGGAATCCGATGCTGAACTGGGAAATCACCGGAACGCCGATCCTTCCCTCCTCTATCCATTCCTTCACCTTGCGGACCGCGGGCAGATAACGGCTCCACAAAGCTTCCATAACAAAGATTTTCTTCTTTGCGGCAGCTTCATAGACCTCCTCCGCTTCCCGGCTGTTCTGGAACATCGCCTTCTCGCACAAAACCGGCACATCATGTGCGATGCACAGCAGTGAGAGACGGGCATGATCGTTCGGCGTTACCGCGATATAAACACAATCCGGTTTTTCCTGCTCAAGCATGGCGGTGTAATCATCATAATAACGGTCAATATGGTTTTTCTCGGCAAAGGTTTTGGCCCGTTCGAGACTTTTACTCGCCACGGCACACACTTCACAGCCGTCCAAAAGCTGCACGGCTTCACGGAATCTCACCGCTATATTGCCTGCTCCCATAATGGCAAAACGAAATTTTTCCATGTTTTCCTCCTTTGGTTAACGCAATGGTATCTGTTAAAACGGATACCGTTTTCTGTACTGCTGCGGGGATAGCCCGTAACGCACCCGGAATCTCCGGGAAAAATAGAACTGATCGCAAAACCCAAACCGTTCGCTGATCTGCGCAATGGACAGCTTGGTCTGCTTGAGCTGTCTTTCCGCCGCCAGAAAAATTTCTTCATCCACATATCTGCCGACGGTCATCCCCAATTCCGCGCGAAACGCTTTCTCAAGCGTACTTTCGGAGACATGGGCATGTTCAGCCAGCTGCTTGACCGTCAGCTGAACGGAAAGATTTTTCCGGATATATGCCACCGCGTCCAAAATGCAGCGCGCATAATCGGTGCGGTTCAAATGAACCTCGTGGCGCTCCAGCATCGACAGGATGGTTCCATACAGCTCCTGACGCAGGCGCAAAGCATCGTCCGGCTGTTTGCTCGCGGCCAGCTCAATCATGCGCTGGATGCGCTCTGTTCCCGGCGTATCCACCATCATTTCCGAACATCCGCGAAACAAATCCAGCCCCGTGTCATCGATCAGCTGAATATGAAAATAGAGCTGCTCCATCTGGGTGCGGCAGGCATGGTCAAAGGAGAAGCCGGCGGGAAGGAAATAACAGCACCCCGCCTTCATCTCAACGGTACGGCCTTCCGCCGTGGTAAAATAAGGGTCTCCCCCGCAAATATAATACAGCCGGGAATAAGAAGGAGAAACCACATTTCCCACCCACTCCCGCGCGCTGCGCGCATGGCCGCAGTCGAGAATTCTCAAATGCAGTCCGTTCAGGCCGCAAAGGCTCTGGCACGGATGAATGATCATCGCAAAACCTCCATATTTTTCACTGTTTCTTCCCTTGAAAAAATCCATCTTCCCCAGTATCATTACGGTAAAAGGGGAGCGAAACGCTTTCGTCCCCAACCGCAAGGGAGAGGAGACGTCTTATGTCCAGCTATGTTACAAAAAGCACCCCGGGCGACACCGCGTGGTTTCGCCATGACCGTTTCGGCATGTTCATCCATTGGGGCCTGTATTCCATGCCGGCGCGTCACGAATGGGTGAAAACCAATGAGAAAATCCCGGAAGAGAAATACGATCAATACTTCCGGTATTTTGATCCCGATCTCTACGATCCTAAAGAATGGGCAAGGCAGGCAAAAGCCGCCGGAATGAAGTATGCCGTGATGACCACCAAGCATCACGAGGGCTTCTGCATGTTCGATTCCCAGTATACCGACTACAAATGCACCAACACGCCCGCGGGCAGGGATCTGATCCGCGAATATGTGGACGCTTTCCGCGCCGAGGGGCTGCACATCGGCTTTTACTATTCTCTGATCGACTGGCATCATCCGGATTTCCCCATCGACCATCTCCACCCGCGCCGCGACGATCCCGACGCCTATGAGCAGTCCAAAGGACGGGATATGCACCGGTATGCCGAATATATGCGCAACCAGGTCACCGAGCTGCTCACCAACTATGGCAAAATCGACATTCTCTGGTTCGATTTTTCCTATGACAAACAGCCCAACTTCCCCGACTGGATGAGCGGCAAGGGAAAAGATGAGTGGGAATCCGAGGAGCTGATCGCCGTCGCAAGAAAGCTTCAGCCTGGAATCATCATCGACAACCGGGCGCAAATTGAGCAGGATCTCTGGACGCCGGAGCAGTATCAGCTGCTGGAATGGCCGCGCCATAAGGAAACCGGCGAACTGGTCACCTGGGAAGCCTGCCAGACCTTCTCCGGCTCCTGGGGCTACTACCGGGATGAAATGACGTGGAAATCCCCCAAAATGCTGATCCAGATGCTGATCAACACCGTCTCCATCGGCGGAAACCTTCTGATGAACGTTGGCCCCACCTCGCGCGGTTACTTCGACAGCCGTGCCGAAGCGGCGCTTCAGGTCTACGCCGACTGGATGAAATACAACAGCCGTTCCATCTATGGCTGCACCATGGCAGAGCCGGAATATCTCGCCCTCTGCCCGAACGGCTGCAAACTTACCCAGAGCGAGGACGGAAAACGGCTGTATATCCACTTGTTCGAGTATCCCTATCAGTACCTGGAACTGAACGGGTTTGCAGGAAAGGTGGATTACATGCAATTCCTGCACGACGGCAGCGAGCTGTTGTTTGAAGAAAGGCAGATCTCCCATTTCAGCGAGGGCTGCACACAGCGCGACGATCTTCTTGCCGTCAAGCTTCCTGTCGTGGAGCCGAATGTGCTTGTTCCCGTTATCGAAGTATTCCTCAAATAATGTAGGTTCTGTGTTTAAGCAGATCATCGGGCGGACGCTTTTCGCAAGCGATCCGCCCCATTTTTTCTCACGGTTCGTTGAAAATGGAATGAAGAAGCGAAACGGCAAAGAGCCAGTTCATCTCCCGGGTGGGATGGTTCAGCTGGTTCGCAAGCAGCTCCGTCGTGTCCACCCCGGCCTCGTGCATCGTTTTCCACTGCGCGTAACAGTCGCAGACCGGCACGCCGTGCTCGGCGCAGACTTTTCTGGCCGTTTCCATATATTGGTCCATCACCCCGGAATTTTGCAGCTCGCTGGCTCCTTTTGCCATCTCAAGGATCGTTTCGTCCTTCAGATGACAGCTGATCTCCGTACACATCATGTTGGGCGTCATAAAGAGCGTTTCAATCCCCGCTTCCTGGAGACGATCGAAAATCTTTCCCAACGCATCTCCGTAAGTGGAAAGGCCATCCAGGCCGCCCCAGGAATCGTTCAGGCCATAGCAGACCACCGCCAGATCGGGGTGATGCACAATCACATCGCGCTCCAAACGTTCCAGGCCATGGGGCGCATTGTCGCCGCCGATCCCTGCATTCAGGATATTGACCGGCACACTGGGATACAGCAGGGCCAGCATCCGCTTGAGATAATGATGGTAAGCGGCTTCTGCGTCGTAATAAGCATCGATGGAACCATCGGATTTCTTATACAGCTCAAAGCAGGTCTGTGTCACGCTGTCGCCCAAAAAGGCAAAGGTCAAAGGACCCTGCCCCCAGTTATCCTTTGCTTTTGCTTTCAGCAAATCCCGGATTTTCTGCATTTTTCATCTTCCTTCCCCAAAAAGTCTCTTTCGCTGTCAGACTTCATCGAAAGAGATCCAAGAACAAGATAACAGATTATGGGATTCAAATGCAACTGTTTTTTAAACATTTCGCAATTTATTAATAAATACGTATCAAAAGAGCTTCTTTTTAAGAAAAAAACCGCAAGATTTCGAAAACTCACTCAAACTGAGCTGCATATAGCCTGTAGTATGTTCCCTTTTTCCGCATAAGCTCCTCATGTGTACCCTGCTCCACCACCTCGCCGTGTTCCATCACAAGAATGTTGTCGGCATGCTGAATGGTGGACAGACGGTGAGCAATCACGAAAGAGGTTTTCCCCTTCATCAGCTCCTGCATGGCGCGCTGCACCTCGCGCTCCGTGTTTGTGTCGACATTGCTGGTCGCTTCGTCGAGAATGAGCATCTGCGTATTGTACAGCATGGCTCTGGCGATCGTCAGAAGCTGCTTCTGGCCCTTGCTGATATTGCCGCCATCCTCGCTGATCACTGTGTTGTAGCCCTCCGGCAAACGCATGATATAGTGATGGATGCGAGCGGCCTTGGCCGCGGCGACTACTTCCTCCTTGGTCGCCCCCTCCTTGCCGTAAGCAATGTTCTCAAAGATCGTCCCCTGGAATACCCACGTATCCTGCAAAACCATCGCGTAGGCCCGGCGCAGGGAATCGCGCGTCACCTCGTGCAGCTCCTTGCCATCGACCAGAATCTCACCTGCATTCACATCGTAAAAGCGCATGAGCAGGTTGATGATCGTTGTCTTGCCCGCACCGGTGTGGCCCACAATAGCAACGGTTTGTCCGGGCTTTGCCTTGAGATTCAGATCGTGCAGAACAATTTTCCCCGGCAGATAGCCGAAGCTGACATGACGTGCCTCAACATCCCCCTGCACCTGTCCGAGCACCTGTGCGCCGGGAAGATCTGCCGGCTCTTCCGGCTGATCCAGCAGCGTAAACACGCGCTCCGCGGCTGCAAGGGCGGAATAAATCTCATTCATGATGTTTGCAATCTCATTAATAGGGCCGCTGAATTTACGCGAATACAGGACAAAGGAGGAGATCTGCTCCATCCCCGCCATACCAAGCATGTAGAGGGCCGCCCCCACCATGCCGATGAGCGACAGGCCCAGATTGTTGATCATACCAACCGTCGGGCCGGTTGTCATGCCAAGTGAATCGGCATTCCGGTATGCCACAGCGGCTTCCCGGTTGATGCCGCTGAATTCTTCGCAAACGTCATCCTCATAGGCATAGGCCAGGATCGTCTTTTGCCCCGAAAACATTTCCTCCACATAGCCGTTCATCCTTCCGTAAGCCGCGCTGCGTTTGGAATACAGCGGCCTGGTGCGCTTTCCCATGTAGCGGGTGAAAAAGATGGCAAGCGGAATCGGGATGCACAGGCAGGCGGTCATCGGCGCGGAAATGATGCACATCATCACGAACGAGCCAACCACGGTGACAACACTTGTCAGGATCTGTACAAGATCGGCTGAAATGCTTGTCGTCACCACATCGATATCGTAGGAGACGCGGCTGATGATATCGCCCGCCTGATTGCGATCAAAATAGCTTACCGGCAGAGCCATCAGCTTGGCAAACACATCGCGGCGCATCTTGTTGGCGATCCGGCGGCCAATGCGCATCATAGCCTGGTTGACCAGGAAAGACATGAGATTGCTGAACACATAAGCGATCAGCATACACCGGGCATAATAGGCCACGGTATCGAAATCAACCTGTCCTTTTCCAACCGCCGCGCCGATCGCCTTTCCCGCAAAGGTCGGGCCGAGCAGATTGCCGATGTTGCTGGCAAAAGTACAAAGCAGCAGGGCTGCCACCGCGACACGGTAGCTCATAATATACTGAAAAATGCGGCGCAGCGTTCCCTTTGCGTCCTTTGGTTTTTCCTTTTTTCCTCTTGGGGGTCCGGGCGGCATTGCTTTCCCTCCTCCTTATGCCAGTGCGCCCATCTGCGCCTGGTAAATCTCTTGATAGGCCGAACAGTTTTGCAGCAGCTCCTCGTGCGTGCCGTAGCCGATGCAGTGCCCGTTATCCATCACCAGAATGTGGGTCATCGACTGGATCGAGCTCACACGCTGAGCCACCATGATGGTGGTCGAATTCCGGTGATGCTCAAAAATCGCTTTGCGCAAAGCCGCATCCGTCTTATAGTCAAGTGCCGAAGAGGAATCGTCCAGGATCAGGATCTCCGGATCCCCCGCCAGCGCGCGGGAAATCAGAAGCCTCTGCTTCTGGCCGCCGGAAAGGTTCGCTCCCTTGATATCCGCCTGGTAATCCAGGCCCTCCTCCAGTGAATCTATATACTCGGCGGCGACAGCGTCCTCCACCGCGCGCATCAGGGCGGCTTCATCGAGATCGCGGCCAAACCGGATGTTTTCCCGCAGCGAGTTAAAAAACACCATATCATTCTGAAACACCACGCCGAAGCGGCGGTGCAGCTCATCCTTCTCATAGGTGCGCACGTCCCGGCCGTCAACAAACACACCGCCGTCCTCTACATCGTAAAAGCGCATGAGCAGATTGATGATCGTTGTTTTGCCGCAGCCCGTGGGGCCAATGATACCCAGGCTTTCTCCTCGCCGGAGTGCAAAGCTGATGTCGTACAGACACTGCTCCCGCTCCTCCCCCGCGAGGGAATGTTCCTGACTCTCCCCGGCCACCGGATAGCTGAAATTCACATGCTCAAAACGGATAAATTCATCCCCTGCCGGCTGTCTTGCCTCCTTTGGAGAAAGGATGCGCTGATCCACATCCGTGGCCAGCACCTGCCCGATCCGGTTGGCGGAAGCTGTGGCCTTGCTGGTCATCATAAAAATACGGTTGATACCCATAACGCCCTGCATCACCATATTGAAATATGTCAGGAAGGCAAGGATCACACCTGGCTTCATCTGCCCGGCGTCGACGCGAAGCGCACCGATCCATACCACCAGCGTCAATCCCACATTCAGGCACATCTGCATGAATGGGCCGGGAATGGCCATGATGGTGCTGGCCTTGATATCCGCCTTTGTCATCGCCCCGTTATAGCGGTCGAAGCGTCCCTTTTCATATTCCGTCTTGGAAAGCGCCTTGACCACGCGGATCCCGGTGATATCCTCGCGCATGGTCCGCACCACATCATCCAGACGCTCCTGCACCTTGCGGTACAGCGGGATGCCATACCGGGAAACCGCCAGGACGACGACAATCAGAATGGGGGTAATGATGCACAGGATGCTGGACAGAACGGGATCCATGATCAGCGTGACAGCAATACCGCCAAGCAGCATGATCGGCACACGCACGCACATGGTCTGGAGCGACTGGACACAGCTCTGCACATTGTAGCTGTCGCTCGTCATACGGCTGATCAAACTCGGCAGGCCGAATGCGTTGAACTGCGCGCCGGAGAGGTTTGCCGTTTTGGTAAAGAGAGCCTGCCGGATGTCGTAGGAGACGCGGTGCGCATTGTCGACCGCGATCCGGTTGGCCAGCACATTGAGCTGCCGGGTGATGAGCGCGGTAACAATCATCAGTGAACCCCACAAAAGCACCTGTTCCATTTTTCCGAGCGGCACCACCTCGTCAATCAGGTATTCCAGAATATAGGGGATCAGAAGCTCCGTCACAGCGCCAAGAAGCTTGATGACCATGGAGAGCGTGATTTTATGCGAATAGGTCTTCATGTAGTGCAGGATCAGGCGCATGTCTTACTCTCCTCCCTTCTTCTCTGGCTGCGGCTCTTGTTCCGCATGTCGCTTCTCTTCCTCCAAAAACCGCTCCCGGACATGCGGAAAATCCGCCTGACGCTCCTCCCAGCAGCGGCGCTCTACAATCTCCAGCAGCCGGGCCAATTCCTTTTGCTCTTCCTCACTAAGCGGTTCCAGAAGCCACTCATAAAACAGTTCCTCCAGATGCTGCTTGGAACTCCGGAGGGCGTCACCTTTTTCCGTGGCAAACAAAAGCTGACTGCGCCCGTCCGCCGGGTTCGGCTCCCGCCGCAGATATCCCTTCGCCTGCAAGCTGGCCAGCTGGCGTGCCGCCGCTCCTTTATCAATCTCCAGCCTCCGGCACAGCTCTGTCATCGTCGTTCCTGGATGCCATCGCACATAGAGCAGCACATCCAGTTCCGAGGGTCCGATGCCCATCCGCCGCATGATCTGGTGGGTGAAAATTCCGACCCCACGGGCAATCCTTGTGATCCGCCTCTCTGTCACATCCATCGTATGCCCTCCTCTCTCTAAATAGATGATACATCAACTAAATAAAAAAAGAAAGACTTTTTTGCAATAAAACAAAAAAGTGCCCCTTTCCAGAACCAAAGTTCCGGAAAGGGGCACTTGCATCAGAAACGGTCAGACCGCAAAAACGTCGTGATCCATCTTTGCGGAAAACCTTCCCGACAGAAATTCTTACTTGTGGTCGACAGTGTACATGTGCTGGATGAGCTCCAGAACCTTGTTGCTGTAGCCCCACTCGTTGTCGTACCAGGAGACGACCTTCACAAAGGTGTCGGTCAGAGCAATACCGGCCTGCTCGTCGAAGATGGAGGTGTGCGGATCGCCCAGGAAGTCGGAGGAAACAACCATCTCGTCGGTGTAGCCCAGGATGCCCTTGAGCTCGCCCTCGGAGGCCTTCTTCATGGCGGCGCAGATCTCTTCGTACTTGGCGGGCTTCTCGAGGTTGACGGTCAGGTCAACAACGGAAACGTCCAGGGTCGGAACACGCATGGACATGCCGGTCAGCTTGCCATTGAGCTCGGGGATAACCTTGCCCACAGCCTTCGCAGCGCCGGTGGTGGAGGGGATGATGTTGCCGGCAGCGGCACGGCCGCCTCTCCAGTCCTTCTTGGAAGGACCGTCAACGGTCTTCTGGGTAGCGGTGGTGGAGTGAACGGTGGTCATCAGGCCGTCCTTAATGCCGAAGTTGTCGTTGAGAACCTTGGCAATCGGAGCCAGGCAGTTCGTGGTGCAGGAAGCGTTGGACACGATATCCATATCGGTGGTGTACTTGTCCTGGTTCACGCCCATAACGAACATCGGGGCATCCTTGGAAGGAGCGGAGATGACAACCTTCTTGGCGCCGGCCTTCAGGTGAGCCTTCGCCTTATCCATCACGGTGAACACGCCGGTGGACTCGACAACATACTCGGCCTGAACCTCGCCCCACGGAATCTCCTCAGGATTCATGCAGGCGAAGAAGCGGACTTCCTTACCGTCGACAATGATGGAGTTGTCGGTATACTTGATGTCGCCCTTGTACTGGCCATGCATGGTATCATAACGCAGCATGTACGCCATGTAATCGGGGGTCATGAAAGGATCGTTGATCCCCACAAACTCAATATTCGGGTTGCTCAGTCCGGCACGGAACACCAGGCGGCCGATGCGGCCGAAACCATTGATGCCAACTTTAATAGCCATAACACAAATACCTCCTGAAAAATTTTTCTTAGGCTTGTCTCTATTCTATAGCATTTGCTGGGAATTTACAAGTAGGTTGATATAAATTTAACGGTCATTTTCAGAATTATTTTTCGGGAAGGGACTTTTTTCCCTCGGCAGGAAGGTTTCCGTCGCCCCATACGCTTCGTTCAGCCGATCGGCAAAGTCCTGCGTCTCGTCGCTGGAAGCGTTCTCCTCTTCCTCTTCCGGTTCGTCCTCCTGCACGGGCTGCAAAACGGGCTTTGCACGGTGCAGGGTCAGAAGGAAAAAGAAAGCAAACAGCGCCGCCACGCCGTTCATCAGATACATGCCGAACGGATAGGAGGTCACGGGAGAAACGCCCATCACCCGCAGCACCAGCTCCGGCACCACCGTCACCACAGCAAATTGGATCGCCATCAGGCCGAAGCGCACAGCATCCCGCGCGCTCCGCTCAGGCTCGATCCCCGCATGAAGCTTCGCATAGGCGAAGAAAAAGAGCAGAAGGAACACCACCGAGAAGGTGTCATACACATTTTCCGCGATGTTCACAGAGCCGGAATAGGTGATAAACAGCGCCACCAGACACACACAGCCCCACAGGGGAGGCAGCAGGGCGGGAATCGGATGGTTCCGCCAGAAATTCTTCCCCACAGCATGGCCGTAGGCCTGCAGCAGCAGGATGATGCCCGCAAGAATCCCCGCCGCCGCGAGAATCCCGTTCATGACCGTATTTTCCACGCTCGGCACACCGAGCAGGCTGAACAGAGATTGTCCGCAGAATAAAAATCCCGTAAACATCGCCGCTGCCGCGGTGGGCAGGCTTTGCAGCGGCAGCTCCGGCACGGGCGCGGGGCTTCGGGCGGTGTCGGCATACAGCAGAACACAGCCCGCCATCAAGGCGATAAAGACGATCGCCGTCGTCAGATAGCCGTCTGTATAAAAACCCGTGTCCGCCTCCAGAAGGAAGAGCGTCTGGTACAGGCGCACGGGCAGGGCAATGACAAGGGTAATCCAGAAAATACGCCAAATGCGTTTGGTAATCATGGGCGACACTCCCGTTTTCTTGATACTTCTGCTATTATACTCTGCCCGGGAAAAGGTATATTTCTTTTATAGAATTATAATTTTTCCATGAAAAAAAATCCCTCACATGCGCAAGAACGGCCCGGCTTCCCGCTCTGCCGCACCGTCTTTTTCTGAAAAAACGATGGAAAAAAGCCGGAAACCGGGCCGCCAAATGGACGCGGCGGAGCTTATCTGCGCTCGTCCAGCGGAATATAGGTTTTCTGCTGGGCCAGGGAACGATAAGCCGGACGCATGATCCGGCCGCACGTCTCAATCTCCTCGATCCGGTGCGCGCACCAGCCCGCGATGCGGGACACGGCAAACAGCGGCGTGTAGAGATCGCTCGGGATCCCCAGGCACTCATACACCAGGCCGGAATAGAAGTCGACATTGGCGGAGATCACCTTGGAATCTCCCTTCACACCGGCAAAGACCTCCGGAGCCAGCCGTTCCACGCGCTCAAAAAGGTCAAACTCCCGCAGCATCCCGCGCTCGCCTGCGATCTTTCTCGCCTTCTGCTTGAGAATCACCGCGCGCGGGTCGGAAATGGTGTAAACGGCATGACCCATTCCATAGATCAGGCCGGAATGATCGCCCACTTCTTTGCGTACAATTCTAGCAAGGTAATCCTTCACCTGCGCGTCGCTCTCCCAATCCTTCACATTCTGCATCAGGTCGCCCACCATCATCATGACGCGATGATTGGCGCCGCCGTGACGCGGCCCCTTGAGAGAGCCGATGGCAGCGGAAATCGCCGAATAGATGTCTGTCCCCGTGGAGGACAGAACGCGGGCCGTAAAGGTGGAGTTATTGCCGCCGCCGTGTTCCGCGTGAATCATCATGCACAGGTCGAGAAGCTTTGCCTCCTCGTCGGTAAACTGCCGGTCCGGACGGATCGCGTTGAGGATAGCTTCCGCTGTGGAATGCTCCGGATTGAGCGGATGGAAGAACATGCTCTGTTTGTCGTAATGGCGGCGCTTGACCTGATAGGCATACGTCATGATGGTAGGCAAGCGGGCGATGAGCTGCATCGACTGACGCATATTGTTTTCCAGCGAAATATCATCCGGATTGTCGTCATAGGAATACAAAGCAAGGACTGAGCGTGCCAGCTTGTTCATGATATTGCGCGACGGAGCCTTTATGATCATATCCTCAGCAAAATATTCCGGGAGCTCACGGTAGCTGTTGATTACCGCGGAAAAACGCTCCAGCTGTTCCCGTGTGGGCTGCTTGCCGAAAAGCAGAAGCCAGGACACTTCCTCAAAGCCAAAACGGTTTTCCCTCGCGCAGCCCTCCACAATGTCGCACACATCAATGCCGCGGTAAGTCAGCCGGCCTTCGTCCGGGATGCGCTCCCCGTCGTCGATCAGATAACCGTGCACGTTGCAGATCAGGGTCAGACCAGCCATCACACCTGTTCCGTCCGGATTGCGCAGGCCCCGCTTGACATTGTACAAATCAAAGCTTTCCGGCGCAATCTTGTTGTTCGCACGGAATTCCTCGCACAGATCCGCAAGTGTTTCCTGCCGCGTCTTCCCCTTCACCTGTTTCTCCATCCTTGAGCTCTCCCTTCCTCGTCCCTGCAACGGGCGCGACTTTATTTCTTTATTCTATCAAAGCGATATGCTCTTTATTGTAGCGCACACAACCTGCAAAGTCAATCATTCTTCCCTTCAAAATGCAATTTTATTTTCTTGAAATTGCATTTTTCTGCCATATGACCGAAAAAATAAAATTTATAGCGGAAATTATGAATAATCAAATCTTATTTCTGTAAATTCCCCATGCAAGAAAAAAGGAGGAGCCTATGAAAAGAAATGTTGTGGAATGCCTGATTCTCGCGCTGCTGCTCTTTGTGATCCCTCTGTTTGCCATGGGAGGAGCCCCTCATGAAGAGAACAGCGGCGAGACCTCTTCCGCCGCCCCCGCTCCCGAGCCGGAAAGCGGAGACACAGAGGATGACTTCGCCATCCTTGACACCTCGACCGGGAATGTGATCCATGTCAGCCGCCTGGAATTCCTGCGCGGCGGCGCGGCGGCGGAGATCCCCCCCTCCTATGAGCTGGAAGCGCTCAAAGCTCAGGCAGCTGCGGCCTACACCTACTACGCCCGCCTGCGCGAGCAGCAGGAGCAGTCCCCCGATCCGGCCCTGAAAGGCGCCGATTTTTCCGCAAACCTTTCCATCGGGGAAAAATATGTCACGCCCGAGCTGATGAAAAGCCGGTACGGGGATCGCTATGAAGAATACTATGCCAAGCTGGATGAGGCGGCCCACGCTGTCAATGGGCTGGTGCTGCGCAGCGGGGGCGAATTGATCGACGCGGTTTTCTATGCCATCTCCGCCGGAGTGACGGAGAGCTCCGCGGATATCTGGGGCGGCGAGCGCAGCTATTTGGTTCCCGTGGCCAGCCCAGGTGACTGCTACGCCGCGGGCTACCGAACCTCCGCCGTGTTCAGCACAGAGGAGCTCAAAACCTCCCTCCTCTCCGCGGATGCCTCCTTGACGTTTGGAGACGATCCGGCTGCCTGGCTGACAGATTTGCAGCGGACGGGCTCTGGCTCCGTTCTCTCGCTGACCGTGGGCGGCGTATCGATGGACGGCGGAAAATTCCGCTCCGCCCTCGGCCTGCGCTCCCAAAACTTCACCTTTACGTTCGCGGACAACAGCTTCACCTTCACTGTGTGCGGCTATGGCCATGGCGTGGGCATGAGCCAGGTCGGAGCACAGTATATGGCGGAGCAGGGGGCCTCCTGGGAGGAAATTCTGCACTGGTACTATCCGGGAATTTCCATTGAAGCGCTGTAACATCCGACTTTATTCCGCTTCCTTTTCGCCGCGATCATGAGGAACGGATGTCCTTTTCTTATAAAGATAATAGGAAAGGATGGCGGCAGCCATTTCGGTAATCCAAAACGCATGCCATACACCAACCGCTTCCAAAAAATGGCTCAAAAGAAAAGCGGCGGGAATAATCAGCACCGTATACCGGAGCAGGGAAATCACCAGAGAGGGGCTTCCCATTCCCAAACCTTCCAGGGCCCCGCTGGAAATGACGGACACAGAAGAAACCATAAATCCCACACTGATAATGCGCAAAGCAATGCTTCCTGCCGCAATTGTTTCCGGGTTGGTGGAGAACAATCCGATCAACTGGCCGGGAATCAGCAACAGAGCGCCGTCCCCACCGCCATAATGCAGGCGGAGAGCACTAGCGACACACGGTAGATTTTTTGGACTCTGCCGTATTCCCTTGCTCCAAAATTGTACCCAATGATGGGACGCATTCCCTGAACAATTCCATTTGCGGGCAGATACAGGAAAGTTTGCAGTTTATAGTAGACCCCCAAAACCAAAACATAGACCTGCGAATAGGCGGATAAAATAATGTTCAAACACGAAATGAGCAAAGAAGGAAGCGCCAAATTCAGGGTTGCGGGAATACCAATCGAATACATTTTTTCGTTAAGTTCCAATCCCATGCAGACGCTTTCCAAGAAAGGCGCACCGGAAATTTTCCAATTCCATAGCACAGCACATAAAGCACCAA
>HHCFC01400__coassemble_1931_pt1 | contig 14236 bp, 13 predicted proteins | sample HHCFC01400__metabat2_high_PE_024 | metagenome-assembled genome bin HHCFC01400
GAGCAGGGCAATCACAGGGAAGTCTGCTGCGAGCGGATAGCTTCTGAATTCCAGGATAAATCTGGGAGTTGGTTTTTTTGCATAAAATCTGTCCTTTTTCAAGAGGAAAATATCGCTTTAGTCGATTAATATAAGTACATCAACCAAAAAAATAACCAAAAAACAAGAAATAAATCTCAAGAAACTGTAAAACAAAGGAGGAATTTTCTTGTATTGTGCAGACACGAGCAGATATGACCATATGCTTTACGACCGGTGTGGAAAAAGCGGGATTCGGCTGCCCTTCCTTTCCCTGGGGCTGTGGCACAATTTCGGTGAAAATGTACCGTATGAGCGGGCAAGGGAGCTTGCGCTTTTTGCGTTTGACAAAGGCATTACCCATTTTGATATTGCAAACAACTATGGCCCAAGGCCGGGAAGCGCCGAGATTACCTTCGGACGGATTCTCAAAGAGGATCTCGCGCCGTATCGCGATGAGCTCATAATCTCCACAAAAGCCGGATATTACATGTGGCCCGGTCCTTATGGGGAGTGGGGCTCCAAAAAGAACCTGCTTGCCTCTCTGGATCAAAGCCTGAAGCGGCTTGGGCTGGATTACGTGGATATTTTCTATCATCACCGCCCCGATCCGGATACGCCGCTGGAGGAATCCATGGAGGCGCTGGCCTGCGCGGTACGCCAGGGGAAAGCGCTCTATGTCGGCATTTCCAATTACAGTGCGGAGGATACCCGCCGTGCCAGCCAGATTCTCAAGGGGATGGGAATCCATCCGTTCCCACCCTCTGCTGTATCTCATGGCCATACCTGTGGTGGCGTATTATATTATTTACCACTATATGCCCATGTATGGTGTGATCATCGCATGGCAGGATTATGTGCCGAGCCTTGGGATCGCGGAAAGCGACTGGGTGGGCTGGAAAAACTTCGAATCCTTTCTGACCGACCCATATTTCTTCCGCACACTGCGCAATACGGTTTTGATCAGCGTTTATCAGCTGATTTTTGCATTCCCGTTTCCCATTCTTTTCGCGCTTCTGCTCAACGAGGTCCGCTCCAACAAATTCCGCCGCGTGACCCAGACCGTTACCTATATGCCGCACTTTATTTCTGTGGTGGTAATCTGCGGTCTTATGCTTGATTTTACCAAGCAAAACGGCCTTCTTACCAGCATTATCTGCTCTTTTACCGGCATGGAACCCGTTAATCTGCTCAGTAAGGTGGAAATGTTCCGTCCGCTGTATGTCGGCATGAATATCTGGCAGGAATTCGGCTGGGACTCCATCATCTATTTTGCCGCTCTTTCCGGCATTGACGCGGAGCAATACGAAGCGGCCCAGATTGACGGCGCGTCCCGCCTGCGCCGCGCGCTGCACATTACCCTGCCCGGCATCGCCCCGACCATCATCATCCTGCTGATCCTTAAAATCGGCAACCTGCTTTCGGTGGGCTGGGAAAAAATTGTTTTGCTGTACAATCCCATGATCTACGATACAGCGGACGTGATTTCCACTTATGTATACCGGCGCGGCCTGCTGATGTTCGAGTACAGCTTCGGCGCGGCGGTGGGCCTGTTCAATTCCATTGTCAATTTTGCGCTTTTGGTTACGGCAAACGCTGTCAGCCGGCGTGTCAACGATACCAGCTTATGGTGAGGAGGGCTGTCTCATGACCCGTAAAAAGAATAACAAACCGATCGGCATCACACCCGGCGAACGGATCTTTGATTTCATCAACGCACTCTTTATGCTGCTGCTGATTTTTATCACGATTTACCCGCTTTACTATGTGATTATGGCGTCCTTCAGCGATCCCCGCATGATTCTGCGGCAGGAGGGGCCCATCTGGTGGGTGCTGGGAGAAGCTACTTTGAGCGGCTATGAGATTACGCTGGAAAACCCCAATATCCTGACCGGTTTTCTCAATACCGTTTTTTATGTGCTGGTCGGCACCACGATCAATATGACTCTGACGCTGTTTGCCGCCTTCATTCTCACCCGTAAATATTTTCTCCCCAGAAACCTGCTGATGAAAGCCATGATTTTCACCATGTTTTTCAGCGGCGGCCTGATCCCGCTCTTCTTTGTGGTGAAAAATACAGGGATTTACGATACTCGCTGGGCGGTGATTCTGCCTTACGCGATCAGCACCTACAATGTGATTATCGTGCGCACCTTTTTCAACAGTCTGCCGGGAAGCCTGGAGGAAGCCGCCATCATCGACAGAGCCAACGATTTTGATATTTTTGCCAAGGTTGTGATTCCCCTTTCCAAGCCTGTTATTGCGGTTATCACGCTGTATTACGCCGTGGGGCTCTGGAATTCCTGGTTCCCCTCCATGGTGTTCCAGCGGGACAGCTCGATTTACACGCTTCAGATGTTCCTGCGTGAGATTCTGATCAGCAACAATACCGCCGCCGGCGAAAGTCCGAATGAACTGCTGGAGGCCAGCTTGTCCAAGGAGCTTGTCAAATATTGTACGGTTGTGGTTTCAACTGTTCCTATCCTGTTTATCTATCCCTTCCTTCAGAAGTATTTTGAAAAGGGTGTTATGATCGGAGCAGTAAAAGGATAAGGAGGCGCAGACGATGGAACGGGAACAGATCGACAGAATACAAGCCTGGATGGAGGAGCATCGCGCCGCCATGGAAGCCGACATCATGCGGCTGGTGCATATCCCAAGCGTTTCCGAGCCCGGACAGGGGGAAGGCCCCTTCGGTGCGGCCTGCCGCGACGCCCTGCATGAGATGCTGAAAATCGGCAGCGAGCATGGCTTTTTCACCCGGAACTATGATGATTACTGTGGGAGCATGTGGCTGGATGCGCGTGCGGAAAACGTGGAGGACTGCGTCGGATTCTGGGGACATCTGGATGTGGTTCCTGTGGGGGAAGGATGGATTTTTCAGCCGTTTGAACCCTTTATCCGGGACGGACTGCTCTTTGGACGCGGTTCACAGGATAACAAAGGACCCACCATTGCCACCATGTATATTATGGAATGCCTGCACACGCTGGGGATCCCCACCCGGTATCCTCTGCGGATGTTTTTCGGCTGCGATGAGGAACGCGGGATGAGGGATTTGGAATACTATGCCTCCCGTTTTCCCTGCCCAAAGCTGTCCATTATCGCAGACAGCGGTTTTCCCGTCTGTTACGGGGAAAAGGGAATCATCGAAGCCGATCTGGAAGCAGGGCATCCTTTTTCCCAGGAGGTCGTTTTTTTTTCGGGAGGAACTGCCAGCAATATGGTTCCCGCTTCCGCGACGATTCGGCTTCTGGAGCGGGAAGGAAGAGAGGAAGCCTTGCGCGCGGTTCCCGGCCTGACAGTGGAAAGGGAAAAAGGGACGCTTGCCGTTTCGGCACAGGGGCTTGCGCGGCACTCCGCTTTTCCTGAGGGGGGAAGCAGCGCGGTATGCACTCTTGTGCGCGGCGTATTGGCAGCAGAGGTTCTGCCGGAAGAGGATGAAGAGATTCTTTTATTTTTCTGCCGTGCCTGCCTGGGCTGGTATGGCAGGGGGTTGGGAATCACAGCACAGGATGAGCTTTCCGGACGGCTGACATGTGTGGGAAGCGTGTGCGGGATCGGGGAAAACGGCAATCCTTTCCTGCACGTGAATATCCGCTACCCCATTACCGCAGACTCGGATGCACTGCTGCAGGCCGCGCGGGACACCTGCGCCGCACACGGCTTTACATTCCATCTGCGCCGCAGCAGCGCTCCCAATAATTTCCCCCGCACGCATCCGGCTGTGGACGCGCTGACCGCGGTTTACAATGAAATGGCCGGTGACCATGCGGAGCCGTTCGTGATGGGCGGCGGAACCTACGCGCGGAAGCTTCCCCGTGCTTTCGCTTTCGGAATGGGGCTGCCCGGCGATTCGGTGCACCATGAGCTGCTGCCTCCGGGGCATGGGGGCGCGCATGAGCCGGATGAAGTTCTGAAGCTGGAAAGCCTTTGGAAGGCCGCGAATATTTTTGCGGCTTCGCTGTTGGCCTTGAATGATTTGGATTTTTAATATAAGATAAAGGGAGAGACGGTACATGAATACCATTCAGCGGTTTCAGTCTCATTTTCCGCATGGAATGGATGCGGTTCTCATCCGTTCGCATCCAAACCGGTACTATTTTACCGGATTGAGCTCCATGGGGGGCACCCTGCTGATCACACCGGATTCCGCCCGTTTTGTGATTGATTCCCGCTATTTTGAAATTGCTTCCCAGGCTGTTTCAGGATGTGAGGTAGTGCTGGAAACCAATCTGGCAGAGCAGCTGGGCGAATGGATCCGGGAGAATCATATCCGCTTCATTGGGACGGAAACGGGATACCTCAGCCTTTTGGAATTTCAGCAGCTGACGGAAATGACAGCTCCAGCCGTCCTTCTGGCTGACGGCCGCGCCAACGAGGCGATCCTCAGGCAGCGCCGCATCAAAACCTCCAAGGAGGTGGAAAAGCTCACCCGCGCTCAAAGGATCACGGAGCAGGCGCTGGAACAGACGCTTCCCTCGTTTCGTCCGGGGGTGTCGGAGTTGGATCTGGCCATTGAGCTGGGAACCCGCATGTCAAAGCTTGGGTCAGACCGCAAGTCGTATGATTTTATTTTGACCTCCGGTCCCAAAACCTCCCGCCCGCATGGCGGAGGCCCCATCCGCCGGGTGGAAAACGGGGATTTTGTCATGATGGATATGGGAAGCCAGATCGGCGGTTATGCCTCCGACATGACGCGGACCGTTGCGGTGGGAAGCGTGACGGAGGAGCAGAAACGTGTGTACGAAATTGTTCTGGAAGCACAAAGGCGCGCTATAGAGTCCATCCGTCCCGGCGTGCCGTGCAGCGCGGTTGACGAAACGGCGCGCGGTTATATTGCTTCCATGGGATATGGCGACTATTTTGGCCATGGGCTTGGCCACAGTCTGGGAATCGAAATTCATGAGCAGCCCCGCCTGAGTCCTGTCTGTACCGATGAGCTTGAGCCCGGCGTGATTGTAACAGTGGAGCCGGGGATTTATCTGCCGGGGCGGTTTGGGGTGCGCATTGAAGATATGGTGTTGGTCACTGAGACAGGGTACTGCAACCTTACCGAAAGCCCAAAGGAATTGATGATTTTATAAAAGCACTGTCACAGGAATATGTAATTTCCACGGAGGGAAAGCATGAATCAGGAAGAACAAAATCGATATATCGCGGTGCTCCGCAGGGAGCTTGTACCGGCTATGGGCTGCACCGAACCGATTGCGATTGCCTATGCGGCGGCACTCTGCCGGAAGTACCTCAAGGGGCCGCCAAAGAAAATCCATGCGGCGTGCAGCGCCAATATCATCAAAAACGCCCATTCCGCCTTTGTTCCGCACACAGGCGGAAAGAAAGGCATGGAGGCCGCTGCGGCAGCCGGTGCCCTTGCAGGGGATCCGGACAAAAAGCTGGAGGTTCTGGCAGGCATAACGCCGGAGGATCTGAGACGGATTGACGAAGCCTGTCAAAGCCATATCTGTACGGTGAGCCGTATCGAGGGAGGAGCGCTGCTCCATGTAGCGGTGACGCTGGAGAACGAATCCGGCAGCGCCTGCGTGGAAATCCGGGATTCGCATACCAATGTCATCAAAATTTCGCAAAACGGTCAAACGGTATGGGAAAAGGAGGACTCTTCTGCACCGGAAAGCGAAACCGCGGCGGATGACTCCTTTTTGACGGTAGACGGTATTCTGGATTTCTGCGAAACCGTCCGTTTGGAACAGGTGGAGGATCTGATTGAGCAGCAAATCCGCTGTAATATGGCGATCGCGGAGGAAGGGCTTTCCGGAAAATATGGCGTTGCCATTGCCAGCTGCTTCGACCAAAGCAATTTGTATCAGAAAATGAAAGCCTTCGCGGCCGCTGCTTCCGAAGCCAGAATGAGCGGGTGCGAGCTTCCCGTGGTCATCAATTCCGGAAGCGGGAACCAGGGAATTGCTGTCTCGGTTCCCGTGATTGTATACGCACGTGAAACGGGTGTTCCGCGGGAACGTCTTTACCGTGCGCTTCTTCTTTCCTAATGAAAATCTGTTCTCATTATAGCGAAAATCAGCTGCTTTTTCTGATGCAAAAGGAGCAAAAAAAGTATGAATTCAACCAATTTATTCGGTTGTCTTTCCGAAAACCCGGAACAAGCGGCTCCGGGTTAAGGGGCGTGGTGAGAGATGCCAGCGGGCAGCGCAGTCAATTCGGCACTTTGGCGCCCCCATAGGTGCCGGAGGTATCCGCGATGACGGCGGTGACGTTTTCCTTGCGGCGGGAGGTGGCGATGCGCTTTTTGAGCTCCTCGCAGAACAGGTCCTCGTCAAACGGAACCTCCACCGGATGGCCGAGCCACGCGGAGAGATGCATGGCGTTTGAGATGGTGAGACCGAAGATGCCCTCTGTGCCGGAGGCGATCAATGGCTCGTCTCGCAGGATAGCGGCGGCGAAGGCGTTGAGCACGCCGACGTGCTGCTCCGATTTGCCGTCTGTCTCCACCTGGATTTTCTCCGCCTTCGGGCAGCCGAACGGGATGGTGTTGGTGCGGGTAAACTCCGGTTCGGGCATTTCAAGCTTCCAAAGTGTCAGCTCGCCGTTCTCCGCGATGAGCTTGCCGCCGTCCAGGGTGATCTCAAAGCGGTTTGTACCGGGAGCGTCGCCCGTTGAAGTGATGAAGGTGCCCGTCGCGCCGTTCGCGTACTCCACATACGCCGTCACATCGTCCTCCACCTCGATGTCGTGCCATTTTCCGAAATGAAGTTTGGCGTCCACCTTGACCGGCATGCCGCAGATCCATTGCCACAGATCGAGGTTGTGCGGACACTGGTTCAGCAGAACGCCGCCTCCTTCGCCGCTCCATGTCGCGCGCCAGGCACCGGAATCGTAATACGCCTGCGGACGATACCAGTTCGTAATGATCCAGCTTGTGCGGCGAATTTGGCCGAGACTGCCGCCCTGCACAAGCTCGCGCATTTTGCGGTAGATGTGATCGGTGCGCTGGTTGAACATCAAGCCGAATTTTACATTTGACTTTGCGGAGGCCTCGTTCATTTCCCGCACCTGCTTGGTGTAGACACCAGCGGGTTTTTCCACCATTACATGGAGGTTCCGTTGAAAACACTCGATAGCGTATTTGGGATGGTCGTAGTGCGGGACGGAGACAAGCGCCGCTTCGATCAGCCCGCTGTCAAGCATCTCTTCCGCCGTGGAAAAGACGGGCAGATCTTCGCCGAGCTGTTCGCGCGCCCACTTGAACCGATCGGGATTGATATCGGCCACAGCGGCGACTTCAAGTTCAGGGCAGAGCCCCTCCTTGATATTTTTCAAATGGCCTGAACCCATATTGCCCACGCCGATGATGCCAAGCTTTACTTTTCTCATGCTGTTTTCCTCCCTTTATGTGTTTTTGCCGATCAGCTTCCGCAGCGCGGCGGCGGCAGCAGCGAACGCTTCACGGTTTGATGCGTACTGGTAGGAGGGAACGTCTGAGCGCGCACCCTCCTGCTCCAGTGCCTTGAGTCCTTCAAAGACGGCCAGATGCGGCTCGAGCGTCAGCACCGTCCCCTGATACCGCTGCAGCAGCTCCGGCAGATGCCCCTCGCCGCAGCCCGCCGGAACAACGCTGCCGTCCGGCATGGCATCCTTGATGTGCATGTATTCCACATAAGGTGCGAGCAGCTCCCAGGCCGGGAGCGTCGCTTGGCCGGACTGGATGAAGTTCGCCGGGTCAAAGACGGCCTTCAGCTCCGGCAGAGCGCGGTGGATCTCCGCGCAGCGCGGGGCCACATCGCCGTAGATTCCCTTTTCATTCTCGTGGCACAGGACAATCCCGCTTCCCTTTGCCGCCTCGCAAAAGCGGGAAAGACGATCCAGCACCTCATCGCGGAAGGTTTCCGGCGCTTCGCCGCGCGGCAGATAAAAACTGAACAGGCGGATATGGGATGCGCCGAGGGCTTCTGCGAGCTCAAGGCCATGCCGGAATTCATCGAGACGCAGACCGAACGCTTCGGTTACTTCTGATTTACCGTATGGTGAACCCACGGACCAGACGGCGATCCCCTCGTCCGCCAGGCGGGCGCGCAGCGCTTTGGCCTCCGGTACGGTCAGGTCGGCGACGCTTTTGCCGTCGACACCGCGAATTTCAAGGAGGGAAATGTGTTCCGCCCGCATAGCTTCGATTTGGCCGGATATGGCGGCGTCAGCCTCATCGGCGAAAGCTGCAATCTGATAACGCATGGTAGTTTCCTCCTGTGTGTTGTCTTGGATTTTGATATGCCGGAACTGATATCAGTTCCCGTCCGTTTCTCTACACCATAATAGCACATTTTTTATGAATTCCCAGGGGTTTCAGCAAAATGTCTGTTTTAATTCAGGAAATTATTTTTCATGATGCAGGACGTTTTTTTGGATTTCCTTCAGTTTTCTGCGGAAAGGAAAAATAAATCAGTTTACAACCAATGGGGAAGAGGCTAAAATGAAGGATAAGAGTGCAGGCAGCCCTCGGATTTGCGATGGCGCATCTGTATCCGGGGGATGCGGTTTCCAGCAGGTTTTTCCATGTGGCAGGCATGGAAGAACGAGAGAGTGAAAGGGGAGAGAGTATGTTTTCTTTTGGCTGCTGCCTGCCAGGTGGGCCGTTCGACGCCGGACAGGCCCATCGTCTGGCAGCAATGGGTTTTGCCTATGGAGAAATTGCCGCTGCGCCGCTGGCTGCAATGACAAACGAAGAGTTTGCCGCCCTGCGCCGGGAGCAGCAGGTGGGAGGTTTGCCGATTCAGGCGGCGAACTGTTTCCTTCCGGGGGAGCTTTCTCTTTTTGCGCCGGATCAGAAAGAGAAGCTGCGCGGGCATGTGGAGCGCGTTCTGCACCGTGCGGCGGATCTGGGCATTGATACGGTTGTTTTTGGAAGCGGAGGAGCGAGACGGATTCCTAAAGATACCCCGCGTGAGGTGGGCGAGGATGTGATCGCGGACTTTTTGACCTTGTGCAGCCGCTTCTGTGCGCAGACGGGTGTCACACTGGTTATTGAACCGCTCAACAAAACAGAATGCAATGTCCTGAACACCGTGGAGGAAGCAGCTCGGCTTGCGCGCCGCCTGGATTTGCCGCAGATCCGTGTGTTGGCGGATGCTTATCATGTTTTCTGTGAGCAGGAGGATTTCTCTGTGCTTTCCCGCGAACGGGAATGGCTTGCGCATATCCATGTAGCGGAGCCTCCCGGGCGTATGGTACCCGGCGCGGACGGGGGAGCCTATTTGGCATGTTTTGGAAAGGCTCTGCGTGAGGCTGGATATGACGGACGTGTTTCGATCGAATGCCGCTGGGAACATTTTGAAGCGGAGATGGAGCAGGGGCTTCACTTTTTGAAAAAATCCTTTTGATCCGCTTGTCTGCAAATATGGGGCAGAGAAATCGGCTGCTGCCTGACTTTGACGGTACACGGAATCAAAAGGGATGAATTTGAATTGATAGATAGGAGAATAAACTATGAGCGAAGAAGTGTTTCAGCAGAACCTGGAGAACGCGAAGGAAGTGATGCCCGGCGGTCCGTATCTCATTCAGATGCTGTTCAAAGAGCCGGTGTCCATGCCGGACAAGGAGAAAATGATCGCCGTGATGGAGCGGCATATCGGAGCCGTGGAGTGCTTCTGCCATGAGGAAAAGACCGTGGGCTTTGCCGCTTTGGATCATATCGCGGAGTTTAAGGACGGCAAGGCCCCGGTGCAGCTCATGGTGACAGGATGCACCGAGTTCAAGGGAGATAGCTTTGACACTTTCCTCTTGAGCCAGATGTGGGACTGTCAGGAGGATCGGGAGCGGATTTTCCGGGAGTGCCAGTATCAGGTTGTGGCTGTCGACATGCTGACTTCCGCGCTTCCCGCTCTGGAGAGAGCCAACCTGGACGCGGATTTTCTGGATGCTCTGGCGGAGCTGTACCCGGACTGCGAGGCGTTCTATTTTCAGAACTGCGGCAAGCTGTTTCTGGCGGAGGATGTGCGCTCCCACCAGATGCAGGGGCCGGATCGTTTCATCCGTTTTGGCGTCAATGCCCGGTTTTTCAACATTGAAGGCACAGAGGATATGCTGATTGACACAGTGGGCATGAGCACTCTGTTCCTCCCGGATCTGCAATATCATTTTCACGGGATGGATCCCAACTGGGTGGTCAACCATGCTTACAATGTGGCTTCTTACCTCCTGGCCAATGATAACCCCATCGAAAGCGGCGAGACCGTAGACGGCGTTCGGGACGGCAGGATGTGCCAGGATCTCCAGTGGAAATGTCAGTATGAGGACGCTTTGATCCAGCCGCCCAGAGTGGTTCTGGATATTCACATGGGTGAGTACGCTTCCGGAGGCCGCTGATTCTCTTCCCACTTGGAATGTATGCCGTCCCGCGAGTGACGGACATTCCCCTGTAGGATTGATGCGGCCAATCAATGACAGAGAAAATGCCCCCTGACGCAGGCAAAAAGTGCTGCGCCAGGGGGCGTTTGCATTGCGGAAAGTTTCCTATATACCGCTGTGTGTAAAGCGCCGAAGGGCTGACCCGTTTACAGGATATCGTGCTCAAAGGAGAAGAGCTTGAGCATCCGCATAAAGGTCAGGCGCGCCCGGACATAGGGGGAGAGACGGGCGGTGGGGGCGCGCATGGAGTCGGGCAGGCCGATCTCCGCCAGACTTTTGACCGCTCCGGCGCGGGCAAGCATATCTGTCAGCTCCTGCGGCGTGGGGATTTCCTCAATGCAGCGCAGGATATCCGGCAAAGCGGCGCGCAGCGCGTCCGGTTGGATGGCGTCGAGCGGGTTCACGCGGTTTTCGTCCAGAATTTCCCCGAGCATGGCCCTGTCCGGGAAGCTGGATTCGAGCAAATCCATTTCCAGCGGCATGTGATCCCGGATGGTGAAAGCGCCCCGGCGGATTTCCTCCGCGGCACGGTGGTAGATGCCGGAGGAGAGCACCAGGCCGACGGAAACCTTCTCGCCGTGATAATAGTTAACATGGCCGTTGATGACCTCCATCTCCCACAGGTGGGACATGTGATGCTCCGCGCCGGAAGCCGGACGGGAATTGCCGACCATCTGCATGGCAAGGCCGGAGAGCAGCAGCGCGTACATCAGCTCCTCACAGGCCTCGCGTCCGCCCTCTCGGATGGCGTCAAGCCGCTGGCAGACGACCTTAAGGGCATCGTATTCCAGCTGGCAGACACGGTCACAGATGTATTCACCCGTGACAGCGTGGGCGATCTTCCAATCCGCCAGAGCGGTGTATTTGCCGAGCAGATCGGAGAAGCCGGAAGCGTTCAGACGGTGCGGCGCGCGGGAGAAAATGTCGCTGTCCGCGACGACAAGAACCGGAGCCACGGCGGGAAAGGTTTTCTTGCAGCCGTTCCACGTCATGGCGGCCACGGTGGAAACAAAACCGTCCACGCTGGCCGCTGTCGGTACGGAGACGAAGGGCAGTCCCCGCTTATGCGCGATAAAACGTGTGATGTCGTGGATTGTGCCGGAACCGACAGCGAGCAGTACGTCCGGGGTATGGAGCGCGTCAAGCTGTTCCTCCGCCATGGCGACGCCGTGCTCGTTGGCGTGCAGGTTTTCCGGGTTGAGAACGATCAGGCCGCTTCTCGGAAGGAGATCGTGCACCGCCCTTCCCGCTGCTTTGCAGGTGTTTTCGTCACAGAGGATGACCGGATTTTGGCAGCCGGATTGGTCCAGCAGAGCGGGCAGGCGGCGGATGGCTCCCGGCTCAATGTAGATGCCGCGCACGGAGATTTCGTGTGTATGGCCGCAGGGACAGGGCTTGGCAAACTCGCTGACGTCAATGTTCATGACAGACAATCCTCCCTCATATTTCCGATTGGAACTTACGAAATGGTAAAAGAAAAACCGAAAACTTACGTTTTCGGTTTTGATTATAACACATTATTCGCGTTCTGTATAGTTCCCAAGGAAAGAAAAGCGGGGAAGCTCAGCGGAGAGGGAAGCAAGGAGTGTCAGCGTATCCGGGTCCTGAACGTTTCCGGTGAAGTCGAGATAGAAGTCATATTCAAAGCGGCGGCCCGGGATCGGACGGCTTTCGATTTTCGTAAGATTCAGCCCCGCCTGCGCGAACCGGGAGAGCACCGCGTGCAGCGAACCGGTCTGGTGCGGCAGAGAAAAGCACAGGCTGATCTTATCCGCATCCGTGGGGAGAAAGAGCGTGCGGCTGATGACAATAAAACGGGTGCAGTTGTTTTCTGTGTTTTGAATCCCGCGTTCCAGAATCGTCAGTCCGGCGGAGAGGGCGGCTTCCTCGGAGCAGATGGCGGCGGCGTCCGCTTCCTGTGCGGCGGTGAAGGCGGCCTCGGATGTTGTTTCACACGGGACGGGCTGCAAATGCAGGGCGGCAATCCGTTCCGAGCATTGTGCAAGAGCCTGCGGGTGGGAATAAACGCGCACAGGCGCCGCGCCGGGCCGCGCGGCCAGGCAATGGTGCACCCCGAGTGTGGCCGCGCCCACAATGAAATAGCGGAACTGCAAAATCAGATCATAGACTTCACACACAGAGCCTGCGGAGGAATTTTCCACCGGAAGCACGCCGAATTCCGCGTCCCCGGCTTCGACGGCGCGGAAGATCTCCGAAAAGCTGTTGAAGGTGATGGGGGTGCAGCCGGGAAAGAGACGCTGCGCGGCAGTGTGTGAGAACGAGCCGGGGCGTCCGAAGGTGGCAATGCGCCCCACCTGCTTTGGAAGCGGTTCGGCTTCCGCCACCAGTGCGCGCAGGGGAGCGCCGCTGTCAAGCAGGCCATGCTGGAGTCCGCGGCTGACCTCCATCAGGGTGGAATAAAGGACGCGCGCCGCCCCGGCGTATTCGCCCGCCTGTCCGGCCACACGGTCAAGGATGGCTTTCTCACGTTCCGGATTCAGCACGGGCAGCCCGGCTTCCTTTTTCACCGCCGCAACCTCCCGGGCACAGTCCATCCGTGCTTCAAACAACGGCAGAAGCTGAGCGTCGATCGCGTCAATTTTTTTTCGGATTTCTTCGAGTGTCATCGTGGTTTCGTTCCTTTCCTTGTTCTCAGGGGCGCAGGGCACCGTTTAAGAGCAGCAGCTCCAGCGCGGCCACGGCGGCGGCGCTCTCCGCGACGGGTGCGGCACGCGGCACAATGCAGGGGTCGTGCCGTCCGTGTACCTCCAGTTCGGTTTCGCTCCGGATTTGCAGATCGACGCTTCTCTGCTTTTGGGAGATCGATGCGGTGGGCTTGACGGCGATGCGGAACACCAGCGGCATCCCGGTCGTGATGCCCCCGAGGATCCCGCCCGCGTGGTTGGAGATGGTGCGGATCTCCCCGTTTTCCGCGACGGTGTACGGATCGTTGTTTTCGCTGCCGCGCAGAGACGCAGCGCCGAAGCCTTCCCCGAATTCCACGCCCTTTACGGCGGGGATGCCGAAGAGGATGGAGGAAAAGAGCGATTCCACGCCGCCGAACAGCGGGCCGCCCAGACCGGCGGGCAGGCCGGTGACGGCACACTCCACAATCCCGCCCACGCTGTCGCGGGCCATGCGTGCTTCCTCAATCACGGCGCGCATCTGTTCCTCCACGCCCTCTCCGATCACGGGAAAATATGCTTCGGACAGGCGGTGCAGCAATTCCTGCGGGACCTCCGGCCCGGGCAGAACAGCGTCGCGCACCGGCCCCACGGCGGCCACATGGCTGCCGATGTGGATTCCCCGCCGTTCGAGGATCTGGCGGCAGACAGCCCCGGCGGCGCACAGGCAGGACGTCAGCCGCCCGGAAAAATGCCCGCCGCCGCGCACGTCGTTGCAGCCGTGGTAATGAATATAGGCCGGATAATCGGAGTGGCCGGGGCGCGGAACCTGCATCAGGTTGGCATAATCGCCCGAGCGTGTATTGGTATTTTGAATGACGATGCACAGCGGCGCGCCTGTGGTGCGCCCGTTCAGCATGCCGCTGAGGAATTCAGGTGTGTCGGCTTCCTTGCGGGGTGTGGAGCTCTTGTCCCGGCCCGGCGCGCGGCGCGCCATCTGAGCGAGCAGAGCGTCGCGGTCAATCGGTTCTCCGGCGGGCAGGCCGTCGATCACCACGCCCACAGCCGGGCCGTGGCTTTCACCGAAGATCGAGATTCTGAGGTTCGTTCCCCAGACGGATGATGCTGCCATGTGCAGTCCCTCCCAACATTTGATAGTCCTGAAAGAAATCAGGGTAGCTTTTGCGGATGCTTCCGGCGTCCGTGACGGTGCACGG
>HHCFC01400__coassemble_1935_pt1 | contig 14156 bp, 10 predicted proteins | sample HHCFC01400__metabat2_high_PE_024 | metagenome-assembled genome bin HHCFC01400
CCACAAACCAGAACGCCTCCTCCAACAACTCACAGCAAAACGGCTATGGCGCTTACTACAACGAGTACCAGACGCCCTACGGTTCGCAGCAGAACCAGAACGGCTACAGCCAGCAGGTGTGGCAGGGCGGCCAGCCGAACGGGCAGACCGTGTGGGACGGCAGCTCCTACCATTACACTCAGCAGGCCCCGCAGCCGCCGAAAAAGCCGAAGAAGGAAAAGAAACCCATGAGCCGCGGCAAGCGGCTTGCCGTCAAAATCACCGCCGCCGTGCTGGCGTGCGTACTGGTTTCGGCCAGTTCCATCGCCGGATTTGCGGCCCTGATCAACGGCGGATACATCTCCGTGAACAACACCGGCTCCACCAATCCCGCTTTCACCATCAATAAGATGGTCAGCGAAGACGACGGCAGCACAAGCCAGACCTCGACCAGCGGCGAGCTGAGCCTGACGGAGATTGCGGAAAAAGTGATTCCTTCCGTCGTGTGCATTCAGAATTTCCAGAAAACAAACGGCAACTACTATTTCGGCCAGATTCCCGACACGGAAGCTGAGGAACAGGATGCGGGCGAAGGCTCCGGCATTATCGCCACGCAGGACGGTTATATCATCACCAACGCCCACGTCGTGGACGGCGCGGATTCGCTCAAGGTCATCCTGTATGACGGCTCCACCTACGAGGCTGAGCTTATCGGCAGCGACAGTGTGACCGATCTTGCGGTGATTAAGATTGAAGCGACCAACCTTGTGCCCGCCACCTTCGGTTCCTCCGAGGATCTCAAGGTCGCGGATCAGGTGATGGCCATCGGCAACCCCGGCGGCTTGCAGTTCAGCTCCAGCGTTACCGTGGGCTATATCTCCGCTCTGAACCGTCCCGTCACCTCTGAGGACGGATACACCATGGAATGCATCCAGACCGACGCCGCTATCAACCCCGGCAACTCCGGCGGCGCGCTTGTGAATAAATACGGCCAGGTTATCGGCATCAACTCTTCGAAGATTGCCGCCACCGGCTACGAGGGACTTGGCTTTGCCATCCCGATTGACACCGCTCAGCCGATCATCAGCAGCCTGAAGGAATACGGCTACGTCAAGGATCGCGCCGTGCTCGGCATCACCGGCCAGTATATTGACAGCATGACAGCCCGTTTCTACGGCTATCCGACCGCCGGTATGTATGTCGCCAGCGTCACGAACCCCTCCGTTTCCTCCGCGGGAATCACGCAGGGCTGCCTGATCACCAAGATTGACGATGTCACGGTGGACAGCCAGAGTGCCATCACCTCTTACCTGACGCAGAAAAAGGCCGGGGACACCGTTACGCTGGAGGTCTATAACGGCCTGAGCCAGCAAACCTTCACCGTGGAGGTTACACTCGCCCAATCTACCGGCGAATAACCCCACAACTTCCTTTTCTCATCCGATTACAAGACTCTTTTTCATAAAATTCTTCCTCTAAACGGCGAAACGCTCCGGAGCAATCCGGAGCGTTTCGCCGTTATGGCCCACTGGCAAGCAAAGCGCAAAACGTCAGCCCGGCAGCGCGGGACAGTCTGACCCTGCTCCCGTGCCGCTCTGCGGAAACAACGCGGGACACAAAGAAAGGCCCCTTTGCGACATGGATCGCAAAGGGGCCGACGTGCTTTGCCATGGTGCGCCGCGGGACGCGGCGTGCGCGGCATGCTCACCGCAGGTGCGCGTCGTGCGTCAAGACTCAGTCTTGCACCATGTAGATGATGCCGAGGGTACCGGGGCCGCAGTGAACGGAGACGGAGCAGCCCGTGTCGTTGATGTCGATCTCCTGGAAGGGAGCCAGCTCGCGGATCTTCTTCTGCGCGGCCGCGAGCACCTTGTCACCCGCGTCGTAGTGAGCAATCATGATGCGGGAGGGGTTGAGCTTCTCGCCGTTTGTGAGCTTGTCGGTGATCATCTGGCACACAACGGACTCCAGATTCCCGCGATATTTTTTCGTGACTCCCATCTTGCCGTCCTGCACCTCAATACAGGGCTTGAGATTGAGAAGGTTCGCGCCGAGCATCTGCACGCCGGTGCAGCGCCCGCCCTTATACATATAAAGCAGCGTGCTGATCACAAAAGCCGTGCGCACCTTTTTCGACTGCTCCCGGACTTTATCCGCGATCTCCGCTCCGGAAAGCCCTTGATCGCGCAGCTCGGCAGCATAGACAGCCAGCATGCCCATCCCGCTGGAAACGTTGCGGGAATCGACGGGATACACATCCGGAAAATTCTCGGCGGCCATGCGGGCAATGTTCGGCGTCACGGTCATCTCACCGCTGATGCTCAGGTGGACCACCTCAAAGCCCTCATCTGTCCACTTTTTGTAGAAATCCTCATAGTAAGCCGGAGTCGGGGCACTCGTCGTGGGGAGCTTTCCCGTCTCCTTATAGTATGCAAACAAATCGGGGGTATGTACATCTATTCCATCCAAACATGCCTTGTCTCCCAGATTGACAGGCAGGGCAATCGTCTCAATTTCATAACGCTCCAGCAGATCGCTGTTCAGATCGCAGGTGCTGTCCGCCACTATCTTTACTTTTTTGCTCACAGTCCTTCCTCCTTGTTGTGAGGGCTTGTTTGAAGCATCATAAACACCGTTTTTCTCATTTTCAAATAAGCCCTGGTTTCGCGGGAAGCTGTTTCTTCCCGGCCAGGCACGGCGCTTCTGCGCGGCACGCTCCCTCCGGTCGCCCGGATGCGTGCGTCTTTTAACGCCAGGCAGCCTGCGGTTATTATAGCATTTTTTATGTACAATTTCAATTCTTCCCGCCGGGGAATCCCGTGGGAAAGAAGGCGGCGCGGGCCGTCGGAGCCCAAAATCCTCTGAATTTTTACATATTCACATTCTCTCTATTGTTTTATGGTTTTGAAATGTGATATGATAAAGCGTATAAGCGGCCTTTCCCGGACCGAATGGGGAGCCGGGCCGCAATCCCGGACAGGACGGCAAAGCCGCTCTCCTGCCCGCCCCCTTATGCTGATACAGGAGGCTTTCGTTTTATGATGAAATTCACCAGAAAGCAGGCGTTTGCCGTCGCTCTGTCCGCTCTTTTTTCTCTTGCTGTTTTTTCCGCTCCGCTCATCTATGCCACCGAGATGCCCCTTGCTTCCGAGCCCGCGGAATCAACGGAGCCTATCTTTCCTTCCGAACCGCCCCCGGCTGTTTCGGAAACGCCTGTAGTCTCCACCCCGGAAGTTTCCGATCCCACGGGAGGCGTCTCTGTTCCCCCTGTGGTCTCCGGAGAACCGGGAGGAACCGAATCAGGCGGCATCGAGCCTCTGCCGGACGGCTCCTCTGCTCCTTCCTCCGAAACGGAGGGCCAGGTCTCCGAGCCGGTATCCTCTGAAACAGTCTCCTCCGAGGAACCGGCGGAAAGCCAGCAGCAGACCATAATTCCCAGCCAGCCGGAATATATCCCGCCCGTCATCAACAATCCCGACACCGATCAGGATCTGATTGATCAGCTGGCCTCCAACGCCGCCACGGCAAACAGCGATCCGGACGTTCTGACCTCCCAGGACTGGAGCGAGCTGCTCTCACAGGCGGACGGCGAAAGCCCCTCCTCGGATTCTTCCCCGACAGGCGGCGCTATCCTGCCTACTGACGACGATACGAACGGACCGGGCGATATGACCGCTTCCAACCGCAGCTCCTGGCTGCTCCCCGTCGGCATTGTGATGATCCTTCTCGCCTTCGCGGGCTTCGCCGTATTTGTGTATCTGCAATTCATCGCCCCGCGCATGAAAGCCTCCTCGCCCGCGTTTTCCCCCGCTCCGCTCACAGGCGGGCGCACGGATCCTTCCGTGGAACCCATGACGGATCTGGATGGCAGCGGCGTGGTGAAAGTGAACCGCCCCGGTGACAAAAAGCCGGAGCAGAGAATCGTGCCGGAAAGGGCGACTCCGGAACAGCAGGCCTTTGCCAATCAGGAAACGATGGAGATTTCCGCCGCCGGCCTGCGGCATCCCGCTCCACAGCGGCCGCAGATGGAGGATATTTTCTCCTCCGATGAAACCGAAAAAATTGTCCGGCAGGGCGGCGCACGCCAGGCACAGCCGCCGCAGGCGCACAGTGCGGCTCCCGCTGCAGCGCCTGTGCCGAATGCCGCTCCGGCGGCAAAACCGGCCGTTTCCCCGCAGCATTCCGCTCCTTTGCAGGCAGCTGCTCCCGCGAAACAGCCCTCCGCCGCACAGTCCGGAGCAAAGCCGCAGCCGAAGGCGCAGGCCACGCCCGTTTCCCCTGACGCTGCCAAATCCTTCGACTGGGACAAATTCTTTGAGGAATAAGATTTCTTTTCTATAAGACAGCAGAACAGCGCCCCATCCCGAAAATCGGGATGGGGCGCTGTTTGCTGTCAGGAGATATGCGCCACTGCGACAGGCACAGGCGCGCCATTGATGTAGAAGCCGCAGCCGTCACCGGGCTTACCGACGGCAACCACCTTGAAGTACCAGTCAAATCCTTCGTTCCCCACATACTCCACAGTGAACGAGGACGAGCCCGCACTCAGCTTGGGCGGCTCTATCACCGTTAGGCGGAACTGATAACTGCCGCCCTGCGGCACGGTAAACGGGGCTGTCGTATCGCTCGAGACTCCGCCGAATATGGAGGAAATCAACGTCAGCCGCGCCACCGCCGTACCGTTGACCTTGACGGTACACACCTGCCCCGGCAGGCCGACGGCGTAGACCTTCCAGAAGTAGTCATTTCCCTCCTGCGAAGCCAGGACAGCGCGGAAATTCGTGCTGTCAAGCTCCACCACAGGCGCTGTCCCATTGGTGCTGGTGAGTCGGAACTGATATGCACCGGAACCACTTACTTCACCGAGCATATCGCTCACACAGCCCACGGGCTGGGAGAACGCGCCGGACTGGCCAGCTTCCTCCGGCTCCGCGATCGGCATCTCCGCGCCGATGGACGGCTCGTTCCAGCCGGAACCGCCGGAGGGCTTGCCAGGGTCGGGATCCGGGTCCGGATCCGGGTCGGGATCCGGGTCCGGATCCGGGTCCGGATCGGGATCTGGGTCGGGGTCCGGGTCCGGATTTTTGACCGTTACAGTACAGGAAGCACTTGCGCCGCTGCCATCCTCCGCGGTCACGGTGATCGCAGCCACACCCGCGCTCACAGCGGTGACAGTCGCGGAACCGTCCGCGTTTTCTGTCACCGTGGCGACGCCTGTATGATTGCTGTTCCATACCACCGCTTTGCTGGTCGCGTTATCCGGCTCCACCGTGGCGGTGAGGGTGGCTGTTTGACCCTTCGTCAGAGAAAGCGCTGCCGGATCCAGCTTCACACTCATAACATACTGAACGAGGCTGCCGCTTCCATCGACTGTTCCGCTGATGGTTCCGGAATTATGAATGGTACCCTCGTTTGTGACGCTGCCGTTCTGCTGGATCTCCAGCGTGCCGCCTTTGTTCACATGCAGCTCACCGCCGCTGTCCACACGCAGTTCGCCGTCCTGTTTCACCGTCAGCGTTTTCCCATCCGGTACCGTCAGAGACGCACCCTCCTTCACGGTGAGCGTCTGGGGATCCTCCCCGTTCGGCAGCGTCAGATCCTCTTGCAGCGTCTGATCGCCGTAAACAACGCCGGAATATTTGCTGTCAGCAGCATTTTTCTCAAAAATAATGCCGCTCCAGTTCTTTTTCCCGCTCTGGTCAGCAATGGCGCTTGCGTTCGTACCTCCCGCGGCATAGATCACCGCCGTGCCGGGTGTATCGTCTGCCGCGGTCGTGGAAAACGTACCGTTGCCTTCACCGCCGCCGATCCCTGCACCGCCCTGGCTGACACTGTCGCTGCTGATGGCTGTGACCGTGCCGCCATAGATGGTGACAGTGCCGCCGCCGCCGTACCAACCGCCGCCTCCAATTCCCGCGGCGTATTCGCCCCCAGAAGTCTCCACTATGCCGCCCATAATGGTAACGGCGCCGCCTGACTCATAAGAACCGCCGCCGATGCCGGAAGCCCAAGCCCCCCCAATGGCCTTCACTGTACCGCTGCCCTTTTCCTGTCCGTAGATGGTAAGGCTGTCGGCACTGGGCGTATCGGGGTTATCGTCATCGTCCTTCACCTGGATTCCGCCGTTGACGGTGAGAGTACTGCCGTCCATGAGGATCAGGTGCACATCTCCGGTGACAGTGACACGGCTGGTAATTTCCACATTGCCGCTGACCACATACCAGCCGCCGGTGGTACCGCCGTTCCACGTCGTGGTATTTGGATCAATCTCTGTGTAGACCGTTACGGAGTCTGCACGGGAATCCACCACTTGCTTCCGGCTGTCCCACCACCGTTCGATATAGTCCACTGGTTCTCCTGCCGCATACACGCCCGTCACGCACGGCATGGCGAACATAAGCGCAAACGCGAGCATGAGGGATAACGCCCGTTTCCATGGCTGCTGTTTCATGTGCCTGCATCTCCTTCCGCTGAAACTTCTTTTTTCTCCGCTTCCTGCGGACACTGCATTTTTATTTTTTCATTATACCGAAAAGGAGACAAAAAGAACAAGCAATATGCCCTGATTTTTAGAAAACTTAAAAAAACGAAACGCACATCTTGGAACAAGCACAGCTATTTCTGCTCCGGCACAGACTCCGGCAATTCCTCCCGACGCGCTTGCAGCCTTCCGGCGGCGCGCGGGAAGCAGATCTCCTTCATACGCCCATACAGACGGTGCCAGATCACATCCTGCCCGAAGAGATCCCACACCCCTCCGGACGCACCTGTATCCCCGCCCACCAGTGTGAGCAGCATCCGCGCCGCCTCCTCCACGGAAGGATATTCCAGAAAGCGTACCAGAATAGAATCTTCTCCCGTGCGGATGATTTTCAGGCGCCGCACGCTCGGCGCTTCCAGGAAAAACACATCGAGAAACAGCACGTCGCGCCCTTCCTCGTCCAGACGAAACTGCGCGCGCGCCGCTATGGCATACGGTTCCCCATGGATGACCACCGTGCCGCGCTCGGCGCGGCCATTCACGCCCACAGGGAACGAAACCGCTCCATCCCCGCCCATGGCGGCGTCCACAAACAAACGTCCCCCCTCCGCGCGGAAGCGCAGGCCGGACAAAGGCGCGGAAAAATTATTCGTCACGCCCGCCAGAATCAGCGGAAGCAGGGAAGCAAAGCTTTTTTCCAGCCGGTACCAGCCCGGCCCGACGGAACACACCGCATTTTCCCCACTGTCCACAGCGGTGCAGAAGCGCAGGGCTGCGTCCGGAAGCACAGAAGCAGGGGAAGAATCCCCGGAACTCCGGGCGGAAAAGAGCGCGCAAAGGCGGGAGAACCAGCCCACCGGCTCCGGATCCGTCCATGGATCGCGCAGGAGCCGCAGCGATTTCGGATCGTCCCGCATGGGATCGCGGCACAGCCGCCCGGCCCGGCAGGAGGGATGCTCCTCCAGCCACTGTGCATAGCGCGCGGGTGCGCCGGAACCGAAAAAGTCATCAATCGCGTCCAGCACGCGGTTAAAGAACAAGGAGGCGTCCCCGCCTGTCGTGGCGATCACCATGTCCAGCTCCGGCAGCACGACGGCATACTGGCCGAACACGCCGTTGAACTGATAGGAATGCGGAGCCGGGAAGCTCCAAAGCTGGTAACCGTAGCGCGTCATGCCGTCGTGCTCCGTCTCCACCTCAAAGGACAGCATTTCCTTCAGCCATTCCTCGGAGAGAATCCGTTTTCCCTCCCACATACCGCCGCGCAGGCAGAGTTCTCCCAGCTTCGCCATGTCCGTGACGCGCAGGTACAGGCCCCAGCCGCCCTTTTCGATCCCCATCGGGCACGTTTCCCAGTAAACAGGCGGGATCCCGAGCGGCTCAAACAGGCGCGGCGTAAGGTATTCCGTCAGCGTCTGTCCTGTCACCTTGCGCAGGATCGCGGCCAGCAGGTAGCTGTTCATGCTGTTGTAGTGGAATTTTTCTCCCGGCATATAGGCACAATCGGAATAGAAAAAGCCGCGCACCCAGTCGCGTTCCATCTCGCTGCCCGCCTCGCTGAAATTGGCCCCGCTGGTCATGGTAAGCAGATGACGGATTTTCATCGCCGCCATGCGCGGGCTGCGGAACAGCGGCGGCTGCTTTTCCGGGAAGAACGAAACCACCGAATCTTCCACGGACAGCAGTCCCTCTGCCGCCGCCATACCTACCGCCATGGAAACGACGGTTTTGGAGAACGAAAAGGTCATATGCGGCAGAGCCGCCGAGTATGGTGCGCGGCTGACGCATGCCACCAGCTTTCCATGACAGAGTACCGCCGCGCTGTGCAGAAGAGGAAGCTCTCCCGCCCCGTCCGCCTGCCGGAAAAAATCCCGCAGATACCCGGAGGGAATACCCTCGCGCTCCGGCGTGCTGCGCGGCAGGCGCGGATCCCCGTCCGGTTCAAAGGCAGGCTTCCCCGCCGTGAAGGGGTATGGGGTGAGATGTATCATATCCCCCCGCAGAAACTTCATCATAACGTCGGCCATTTTCACCTGGCTGATGAGATCCATCCGGTTCCCTCTCTTTCTCAGATCGACGGTGTGCTGCCGTATTCGCGCTCCAGCTCCTCCTCAAAATGGATGGGGGGCGGGGGAGGAACCGCCCGTCGGGTGAGTGAAAATTTTTCACACAGCGGTGCGGCGGCCTGATCCAGCATAGCAGGCAGCACGCGGGCGTCATCCGGCAGAAGGCAGATCGCCTGCGTCCGGCTCTCGATCAAATAGCCCTCCACATCCCCCACCGGCAGACGCCGGATACCGCGCGGTTCGCCGTCCGGGCCGATCGGAATATGCAGCCGCTCAAACAGCGGCGCGGCACACACAGGGCGCGCCGGAGGAAAGCCTTCCGCCGGAGAGACGGCAAAAACGGTATCATGCTCCTTCAGCAGAGCGGAAAGCTGCGGCAGAAAGGAGCCGAAGGCCGCCTCCGAGCAGGTCAGGCGGCAGTCCAGGCGATCCAGAAAAACCCGGATCGCGTCCTGTGTAAAAAAGGTCTGATGCGCGTTCACAAACAACAGCGCCGCCCTCACACCGGTCCCTCCTCCATCGGCAGGCCGCACAACAGGCGGCGTACCATATCCAGCGCCATGCTGGCGGCGCGGAAGCGAATTTTTTCTCTTGACTGGAAGCGCGCGGGTGCGTTCATCCGCCGCACCCAGGTGTGTTCCCCGTCGCTCACAGCCAGATACACCAGCCCCACCGGCTTTTCCGGCGTGCCGCCGTCCGGCCCCGCGATACCCGTCACACCCACGCCGACGCTGCTGCCCGAAAAGCGCCGCACGCCCTCAGCCATCGCGCGCGCCACCTGTTCGCTGACAGCTCCATACCGATCCAGAATCTCCAGCGGCACGCCGAGCAGGCGGTGCTTGGCTTCGTTGGAATACGTCACAAAGCTCATGTTCAGTACAGCGGAAGCGCCCGGCACGTCGGTGAGACGCTTGGCAATCAGCCCGCCGGTGCACGATTCGGCGGCGGACACCGTCAGACCCCGCTGGGCCAGCAGCTCTACCACGGTGTTTTCCAGGCAGCTCTGCGATGTGCCGTCCGTGTTGACCGCGTAAACATACGAGCCCAGCCGCTCACACAGCCGGTCCGCAACAGCGCGGCACTCCTTCTGCGCTTCCTCCTGCGAGGACGCTTTCGCCGTCACCCGGAAAAACATCTCGCTGTCCTTGGCATAGGGGGCCACGGTAGGGTTCACAAGATTCAGAAAATCCTCCGCCCGCTCCGCCGCCGTGCCTTCCCCGATCCCGAAGGTGCGCACCATGAGCGACGCAATCACACCGCCGCCCAGCCGGTGCAGATACGGCATCAGGCGGTCGCGGATCATCGGCTCGCACTCGGACGGCGGGCCGGGCAGCAGCGCCACCAGACAGCCGTTCTCCGCGCGGAACACACAGCCCGGCGCGGTGCCATGATCGTTCGGGAGCACGTCGCAGCCCTCGGGGAGCATGGCCTGCTTCCACTGGGTTTCGCCGCAGACACGGCCCCGGAAATGCTCCTCAATCCGGCGGCGGCTGTCCTCGTGCATCACCAGCTGTTTTCCGCAGACGCGCGCCGCGATCTCCTTGGTGAGATCGTCTTTCGTCGGCCCCAGCCCGCCGATCAGCACCACCAGATCGCTGCGCGACAGCGCCAGGCGCAGTGTTTCCTCGAGACGCGCGGGATTATCCCCCACGGTGAAGCGGCGCAGTACGTCGATCCCGGAAGCCGCCAGCTCCCGGGAGGCATACGCCGAATCGGTATCGATCGTGTGGCCAAGCAGCAGCTCGGTCCCCACGGCAATCAGTTCAGCCTGCAAGACTCATCCTTCCTTTCGGTTCCGGGGGCTCAGACCTCGCCCGGAACAATCTTCGTCACACGGCGGCCATCAACGCACGCCTGCACCAGCGCCTCCACATCAAGCGCGCTCTCCGCCTCATGCACGGCGGCCAGCTCCGGCCGGGTGCGCGGGTGGCGCGGCGTAAAGACGGTGCAGCAATCCTCATACGGGAGGATCGAGAGATCAAACGTATCAATTTTCCGGGAAATGGAGACAATCTCGCTTTTGTCCATTCCAATCAAAGGACGGAACACCGGCATGGAAGCGGCCTCGTCCGTGGCGGCAATCGCCTGGAGCGTCTGGCTCGCAACCTGCCCCAGGCTCTCGCCCGTGATCAGCGCGGCGCATCCCTCGATTGCGGCAATCCGCTCGGAAACTCGCATCATAAACCGGCGCATCAGGATGGTGAAGTAATCCTCCGGGCACTTGTCCAGAATCTCTTCCTGCACACGGGCAAAGGGAACGGTAATCATATACATCCGCCCGGCATACTCCGCAACGCGTCCCAGAAGCTGGGCCACCTTGCGCTCGGCGCGCTCGCTTGTATAGGGCGGGCTGGCAAAATGGATCGGGGTCAGCTCCACGCCGCGCTTGGCCATCATCCAGGCCGCTACGGGGCTGTCGATGCCGCCGCTGATAAGAATCGCGGCCTTGCCGCCTGTTCCGACGGGAATTCCGCCCGCACCCTGCTCGGGCTCGCCGTGGACATACGCGCCGAAATCGCGGATCTCGACCCGCACCGTCACGTCCGGCTCATGGACGTTCACAGTCAGGTTGGGGAAGGCATCCAGCAGACACGCGCCCACCTCAGCGGAAATCTCCGGCGACGAGAGCGGGAACTTTTTATCGGCACGCTTGGTTTCCACTTTGAAGGTGCGCACGGTGGAAAGCTGCGGACGCAGATACTCCACGGCGGCGGCGCGCACGGCCTCCATGCTCTTTTCCGTCACGCAGGCGCGCGAGAAGGTGATCACGCCGAAAATCTTGCGCACCCGCTCCACCGCGCCCTCCAAATCCGCGCCGGGGCCGGGGGTGATGGTGATGGTCGACTGCGCCATACGCACCTCAAACTCCCCGAGCGGGGCCAGGCGGCGGCGGATGTTTTTGATCAGCGCGTTTTCAAACGTATTGCGGTTCAAGCCCTTGAGAACAATTTCCCCCAGCTTGAGCAAAATAACTTCCTTCATCGGATGTTCTCCTTTTTATGTCATGATTTTTTCAGGCGGGCGCGCAGAGACGAACGCGCGGCCAGCGTGGAAAGGCCCTCGGCAAGCGCATCCGCGAGCGCGTCGACCTCCTGCTTTGTGTTGTTTCTGGAAAAACTCACGCGCAGGCTCGATTCAATCTGTTCCTTCGGCAAGCGCATGGCGGTGAGGACATGGCTCGCCTTCCCCTTTGCGCACGCGGAACCGGAGGACACACAGATCCCGCGCTCAGAGAGGAAGTGCAGCATCGTCTCGGCACGCACCGGGCAGGCCGAAAAGCTGAGAATATACGGCAGCGCGTCCTCCGGCGAATGGATGGTCACGCCCCCCATCCCGGCCAGCCGTTCGCGCAGGCGGCGGTTCAGCGCGCGGATACGCTCCTCCTCAGCGGCCAAATCGGGCAGAACCCGCACCGCCGCGCCGAAGCCCGCAATCAGCGGCATTCCCTCCGTGCCGGGGCGGAGATTCCGCTCCTGCCCTCCTCCGAACACGCGCGCCGCGATGTGCACGCCTTTCTTCACAAACAGCGCGCCCACGCCCTTCGGGCCGTGAATCTTATGGGCGCTGACAGTCATCAGGTCAATCCCCTGCCGTCCGGGTGCGAGCGGAAGCTTACCATACGCCTGCACCGCGTCAACATGCAGGAGCGCCGGGGCGTTTTGCTCCCGGATGGCGTCCCGCGCCGCCTCCACCGGCAGGATGGTGCCAACCTCGTTGTTCACCGCCATCAGGCTGACCAGAATCGTATCGGGCCGGACGGCTTCGCGCACGGCCTGTGCGCTGATGTGTCCTTCGCTGTCAGGAGCCAGGTAGGTGATGGTGAAGCCCTCCTTCTCCAGGGCTGCCATAGTATTCAGCACGGCGGGATGCTCAATCTGCGTGGTGACAATGTGCATCCCACGTTTCTGCCGCGCCTTCGCTGCGCCGAAAATCGCAAGGTTATCGCTCTCCGTCCCGCCGGAGGTAAAATACACCTCTTCCGGCATACAGGACAGCGACTTTGCCACCGCGCGCCGCGCTTCGTTCAGCTCCTCCTCGGCGGCAAAGCCCAGCCCGTGCAGCGAGGAGGGATTTCCCCAGCAGGCTGTCAGCATTTCCTCTATCTTTTTCACCGCCTGCTCACACGGCTGTGTGGTGGCGGAGTTGTCAAAATATATGAGATCCATTTTACGAACGATTCCTTTCTGCATATACGAAAACCCGGAGCTGCTTTTTATTCTGTCCCTATTATTTATCACAATTATATCACAAATCAGCCGAAAACGGCAACGAAGCATGACATTTGCAAAAACAGAAAAAACGGGTATAATGGAGACAGAGAAAACGCTGTTTTGCGGGAAAGGGGAGGAACCTTCGATGAAAAACACACGCCAGCGCGCCGCCATCCTGCGCGTGCTCGACGAGAGCGCGGAGCCGCTGAGTGCGGAGGAGGTACACTCCCGGCTGCACGGAGAGGAGCCTTCTCTGGCCCTCTCCACCGTATACCGCAATCTCGAACGCTTCTGCTCGGAAAACCTTCTGCACCGCGACACCTTTGGGGACGGTGTGGTTCGCTATTCGCCCGCGCGTCGTCACGGGCATTACCTCATCTGCACCGGCTGCGACGCTCGCGTGCGCATTGATGGCTGCCCGCTTGCTGCTCTGGAGGAAGGACTGGAACGCGACACCGGATTTTCCATCGAGAGCCACAGCCTGACGCTTTACGGAAAATGCCCGCGCTGTATGGAACGCGAAAAGCATCCTGAAAAATCCGGAGAAAAATAAAACACAACAGGCTTCCGATCCCTTGCACAAATAAATTTGCGAAGGATCGGAAGCCTGTTTTTTCTATAAAGGACAATCAGTCTTTTGTCTCTACGCCATGCTTTCCGCAGATCTCCGCCAGACAGCAGCGATCGCAGTGCGGTGTGGTGCGGGCGGTACAGACGTCGCGCCCATGGTACACCAGACGGTGGCAGAAGTCGCTGCCCTCCTCCGGCGGAATCAGCTTCCACAGCACCATCTCCACGCGCTTTGGGTCTTTGATCCCATCCACCAGACCAATCCGGTTGACGAGCCGGATGCAATGCGTATCGGTCACAATGGCAGGTTTGCCGAACACGTCGCCCATAATAAGGTTGGCGCTTTTGCGGCCGACACCCGGCAGCTTCAGCAGCTTGTCAAAATCGTCCGGCACCTTCCCGCCGTACTCATCGCGCAGCATCTTCATGCAGGCGCAGATATCCCTTGCTTTGCTGCGTCCCAGGCCGCAGGGACGCACGATGCGCTCCACGTCGTCCTCTTCTGCTGCCGCCAGCGCTTCCACGGAAGGATACTTCGCATACAAATCCTGCACCACGACATTGACGCGCGCATCGGTACACTGCGCGGCCAGGCGGACGCTGACCAACAGCTTCCATGCCTCATTGTAATCCAATGTACATCCTGCGTCGGGATATTCCTGTTTCAAGCGCTCTACCACAGCCAGCGCCAGCTCTTTTTTCGTCATGGGTTTCCTCCTATCCTTTTGCAGCATCATCAAACGCAAATTTTATCAGATACAAAAAAATCCGAACGCATACACGTTCGGATTTCATCTGGCTCCCCAAGTTGGACTCGAACCAACGACCCTGCGATTAACAGTCGCATGC
>HHCFC01400__coassemble_1997_pt1 | contig 13592 bp, 17 predicted proteins | sample HHCFC01400__metabat2_high_PE_024 | metagenome-assembled genome bin HHCFC01400
CTATCCGCATACCTATGTAGCATTTAGGAGGTGTCGGAAATGAAGGGAAGAAGGATAGCGGCCTGTTTTCTGGCGGCGGTGACTGCGCTGATGACGCTTTCCACAAAAGTGACAGCGCTTTCCGCCGAGGAGCTGCCTGCTCCGTCCGCCGTTTTGATGGAAGCGTCCACCGGGAAGGTGCTGTTCGAGAAAAACGCGCATGAACAGCGCCCCTGTGCGTCGATTACCAAGGTGATGACGCTCCTGCTGGTAATGGAGGCACTTGATGAGGGCCGGATCCATCTGGAGGATATGGTAAGCGCCAGCGAACATGCTTCCTCCATGGGAGGCTCCGATATCTGGCTGGAACCGGGAGAAACCATGAGTGTGGATGATCTTCTCAAAGCGACGGTGATTGTGAGCGCCAACGACGCAGCGGTCGCATTGGCTGAGTATGTCTCCGGCAGCGAGGAAGCGTTTGTCCAAAGAATGAACGAGCGTGCCGCAGAGCTGGGAATGAAGGATACGGTCTTTAAAAATTGCAATGGCCTGGACGAAGATGGCCATGTGACAACGGCTTACGATATCGCTCTTATGTCGCGCGCTCTGATACAGCACGAAAAAATTTTTGACTATACGCAGGTTTGGATGGACGAACTGCGCGGAGGAAAAACGCAGCTTGTCAACACCAACAAACTCCTGAAAAGCTATTCCGGCATTACCGGCCTGAAAACCGGCACGACAGGAAAGGCGGGCAGCTGTATGGCGGCCACAGCAGAGCGTGACGGGATGGCTCTTGTTGCGGTAGTGCTTGGCTGCGCCAGTACGGAGGAGCGTTTTTCTTCCGCGGCCTCACTGCTGGACGCCGGTTTTTCCGGCTGGGCGCTGACTGCTCCTTCTCTCTCTCCTGACGCCTTGGCGCCGGTCGCTGTGGAGAAGGGAATGCAGAGCACAGTGGCAGTGGAGGCGGATCCCCTGACCGGTGTGGTCGTGCCAAAAGGGCGCGAGGGAGAAGTGGTGTGTGAAGCTGTGATGGAGGAAAGTCTGACGGCGCCGGTGGAGCAGGGGCAGGCTGTGGGCGAGGTGACGTGTGTGCTTGACGGAGAGGTCCTGGCCCGATCGCAGATCCGCGCAGTATCGTCCGTGGAGGCTTTGACCTTTTCTTCCGCCTGGCTTTCTCTTCTCCGTGCCGTCGTTTCCTTTTAATTTTTTCTTACGGAAATGAAAAATTTATAAATTGTAGTCCAATTCCTTGCAAACATGCCTGATTTATTGTAAAATGAAGATACCCTCAGCGAAGCGGTTGGGAGAACCGGTTTTCGCTTTCAGGGGAATGAAGTCCCAAGCAAAGATTAGGAGGAATGAATATGGCGATGAAGGTGGACGTGAAACACCTCTCCGGCTTTTTGAACGATAACGAGTTCCAGGCGATCGCGCCGCAGGTGAAGCTCGCGCACGATACCCTGCATAACGGAACCGGTCTGGGAAATGATTTTATCGGCTGGGTTACTCTGCCGACAGACTATGATAAGGAAGAGTTCGCCCGCATCAAAGCGGCGGCGAAGAAGATTCAGTCCGACACCGATGTGTTTATCGTAATCGGCATCGGCGGCTCTTATCTGGGCGCCCGCGCGGCGATCGAGTTCCTGAAATCTCCCAATTACAATGCCATGAAGAAGGAGACCCCGGATATTTATTTCGCGGGCAACAGCATCAGCTCCTCGTCTCTGGCGGAGCTGGTGGAGATTTGCGAGGGACGCGATGTATCCATCAACATGATTTCCAAATCCGGCACGACGACGGAGCCCGCGATTGCATTCCGCGTTCTGCGTGAGCTGCTGGAGAAAAAATACGGTAAGGAAGAGGCCAGAAAGCGTATTTACTGCACGACGGATAAGGCCAAGGGAACGCTCAAGCAGCTTGCCACCAAGGAGGGCTATGAGACGTTCGTGGTTCCGGACGACGTTGGCGGCCGTTATTCCGTTCTCACCGCTGTGGGACTGCTTCCCATCGCTGTGGCGGGTGCAGACATCGACGCGCTGATGGCGGGTGCGCAGCAGGCGCAGAAGGAGCTTGCCAACCCGGATCTGGAGCAGAACGATTGCTATCGTTATGCTGCGGCACGCAACATCCTGTACCGCAAGGGTAAGGAGACGGAGATCCTCGTCAGCTATGAGCCCTGCTTTACAATGATGAACGAGTGGTGGAAACAGCTCTTCGGCGAGAGCGAGGGCAAGGACAACAAGGGCCTGTTCCCGGCTTCCGTTGTGTTTTCCACGGACCTGCATTCCATGGGCCAGTATATCCAGCAGGGCCGCCGTTCGCTCTTTGAGACGGTTGTGCTGTTTGACAAGGCGAAGAAGGACATTTTCATCGGCAACGATCCGGAGAATGTGGACGGCCTGAATTTCCTGGAAGGAAAATCCATGGCCTACATCAACGAAAAAGCATTTGAGGGTACGGTTCTGGCGCACACCGACGGCGGTGTCCCGAATATTGTCCTGCGTGCTCCCGATTTCTCGGAGCAGACGCTGGGCTATCTGATCTATTTCTTTGAGAAGGCCTGTGCCATTTCCGGATATCTGATGGGTGTCAATCCGTTCGATCAGCCGGGTGTGGAGAGCTACAAGAAAAACATGTTTGCCCTGCTTGGTAAGCCCGGGTATGAGTCCGAGAAGGAAGCCCTGGAAAAGCGTCTCGGCAAATAAGACTAGAAAAACCCTCCGTATTTACTGCGGAAATAAATAAAAAGGGGAGTTTCCAAATGATTACACTGATTGTTGGCAAAAAGGGATCCGGAAAGACAAAGAAGCTGATTGAGCGCGCCAGCCAGGCTGTGAAGAGCACAAACGGCAACGTGATCGTCATCGAAAAGGGTTCCAAACTGACGTATGATCTTCCCCATGAAGCCCGTCTCATTGATACGGACGCTTATAAAGTAGCTGGTGCGGACGCTTTCTTCGGCTTTGTCAGCGGCATCTGCGCGGGCGACTATGATGTGACCGACATTTTCATTGATTCCACCCTGAAGATTATCGGCCAGGATATGAACGTGTTCAAGAGCTTTGCGGAGAAGCTGAACATGCTGGCTGAGAGCTCCAATGTCAAAATTACGCTTTTGGTTTCCGCCGACGCTTCCGAGCTGCCGGAGGGCATGGACTCCCTTGCGGAGAATGTCTGAGGTCTGATGCACCATGACTGCTGCCGGAGAACCACTCCGGCAGCGTCTTTTTGTTCAATATTTTGTAAAGATCTCTCTTGACAAACGATTTTCAACCCGATATAATGTTTAAATGTAGCGCTGAGGTATGGATATGCTGCTTGATTTAAAAAGCCTGTTTTCCGGGGAATCGGATCGCCTTCCGTTTTCCTGTGAGATGGATCTCTCGGAAACGGAATGGAACGGTATTTTCCCCTTTGTCTCTCCTGTTGCGGTGGAGGGGGTAGCCACAGCTTCCTATGGCTCTGTTCAGCTGGAGGCGGAGGTTTCCTTTGATTATGAGGCTCCATGCGACCGATGCACGGCTTCTGTAAAACGGCGGTATCATTACCGGTTTTCCCATCTGCTCTCCGACTCTCAGGAAGAGAAGGATGATGACAGCATACAGGTGGATGAGGAACACACGCTGGATCTGGACGAGCTTCTCCGTTCGGATATTCTGCTGGAGCTTCCTTACAAGTTTTTATGCCGGGAAGAGTGCAAGGGCCTTTGTCCTTCCTGTGGGAAAAACCTGAATGAGGGGCCTTGCGGCTGCAATCTGCATCAGATAGATCCTCGTCTGGAGGTTCTTAGAAAACTGATAGATTAGTTCCAGTTTATAAGGAGGTGCTGACGATGGCGGTACCAAAGAGAAAAACATCCAGTGCAAGACAGAATAAAAGACGCTCCAATGTCTGGAAGCTGAGCGCTCCGGCTCTTGCCAGATGCCCGAAGTGCGGTGAGCTGAAGGCTCCTCACAGAGTCTGCGGCGCTTGCGGCTACTATAACGGCAGGGAAGTCATTAAGAAGGAAGCGTAAGCTTTCTTTTCTATGCGAAAAATGGAGAAGGAGAGATCCTTCTCTATTTTTTTGTCTGCTTCCTGCTTCTGACATTTACAGGTAAGGAGGGATTCCATGTCCGTCACCATTTTTTCCGTGGATCATGATAGTCCGGCAGAAGATGCCGGGATCTTGCCGGGCGAAACTCTCTGCTCCATCAATGGAAATGAGATCTGTGATATTCTGGATTATCGTTTTTACGAGACGGAAAAGGAAGTGCTGCTGCTTCTGCGGGATGCACAGGGCGCGGCCCGGGAGATCAAGCTGCGCAAGGGCCAGTATGAGTCCATCGGCCTGCAATTTGAGACTTATCTGATGGATCGGCAGCGCTCCTGCCGGAACAAGTGCGTGTTCTGCTTTATTGATCAGCTTCCCTCCGGGATGCGGGAAAGCCTTTACTTCAAGGATGACGATTCCCGGCTTTCCTTTCTGTTTGGAAACTATATCACGCTGACGAATCTGAGCCAGCGGGAAGCGGATCGCATCATCAAAATGAAGATCAGCCCCATCAATATTTCGGTGCACACGACAAACCCGGAGCTTCGGTGCCGGATGATGGGAAACCGTTTTGCAGGAGATTGCCTGCGCTATCTGTACCAGTTTGCGGAAGCGGGGATCAAGCTGAATTGTCAGCTTGTTCTGTGCCACGGCTGGAACGATGGGGAGGAGCTGGAGCGGACGCTCCGCGATCTGCTTCCTCTTTATCCATCGGTACAGAGTATTGCCCTTGTCCCGCTTGGCGTGACGAAATTCCGCGAAGGATTAACGCCTCTCACCCCATATACGGCGGAAACAGCGCTCGAGGTTGTGCGCACAGCGGAACGCTGGGGAGAGCAGATGCAGAAGCAGCATGGGGAGCGGATCTGCTATGCCGCGGATGAATTTTATCTGAAAGCGGGGCTTCCGATCCCGGACGCCGCCTTCTACGGCGCGTTTGATCAGCTGGAAAACGGTGTGGGATTGATCGCGAATTTCCGTGAAGAATTTCTCTTTGCGCTGGAGGACGTCTCCAGCGATGCAGAAACGCACAGCGGGACGTTGGTTACAGGCGTCTCTTTTGCGCCCTTTTTGGAAGAGCTTCTTGACGGACTGCGAAGAAAATGCCATAATTTAACTTGTAAGGTAGCGGCGATCCGAAATGATTTCTTCGGGGAAAGCATCAATGTGGCCGGTCTGGTGACGGGTGGAGATATCCTCAAACAGCTTCAAGGGAAAGAGCTGGGAGGAAGGCTTCTCGTTCCTGATACCATGCTGCGGCATGAGGGCGATCTGTTCCTGGACAATGTATCCCTGAAGGATTTGGAACGAGAACTGGGCGTCCCGGTGTCCGTTGTCCCGGATGACGGCGGGGAGCTGCTGAAATTGATACTGAGGGAGTGATGCGCAATGGCGAAGCCAGTTGTGGCGATTGTCGGCCGCCCGAATGTGGGAAAGTCGACCCTGTTCAATAAGCTGGTCGGCTCCCGCGTTTCCATCGTGGACGATACGCCAGGTGTGACGCGAGATCGGATTTACGGTCAGTGCGAATGGTGCAGCCGGACGTTTTCTCTTGTGGATACGGGAGGAATTGAGCCAAAGACAAACGACGTGATTTTGGCGCAGATGCGCACGCAGGCCCAGCTTGCCATTGACGCGGCGGATGTGATTATCCTTGTCACAGACCTGCGCACCGGCGTGGTGGCAACGGACAAGGAGATTGCCGCGATGCTCCTCCGAAGCGGCCGTCCTGTTGTGCTCTGCGTCAATAAGTGCGATACGATCGGTGAACCGCCCGCGGAGTTTTATGAATTCTATAACCTCGGCCTGGGTGATCCGGTTGCTGTTTCCTCTGTGCATGGCCACGGGACAGGCGACTTGCTTGACCGTGTGTTTGAATATCTGCCGCAGCAGGACGAAGGGGAAGAGACGGAGGGAGAGGAAATCCGTGTTGCCGTGATCGGTAAGCCGAATGTCGGAAAAAGCTCCCTTATCAACCGGATTTCCGGAGAGGAACGCTGCATTGTTTCCGATATCGCGGGAACCACGCGCGATGCGATTGACACGGCGATTGAAAACAGCTTCGGAAAATTCACCTTCATCGACACCGCTGGTTTGCGGAGAAAGAACAAGGTGGAGGATTCCATCGAACGTTACAGTGTCCTGCGGGCTCAAATGGCTATCGAGAGAGCCGACGTCTGTGTGATCATGATCGACGCGGCGGTTGGCTTTACGGATCAGGATTCCAAGGTGGCGGGCCTGGCGCACGAGGCGGGCAAGGGCTGTGTCATTGCGGTCAACAAATGGGATGCCGTGGCCAAGGATGACAAGACGATGCAGGAGTACCGCAAAAAGCTGGAGGTGGATTTCTCCTTCATGCCTTATACGCCAATTGTGTTCCTCTCCGTCAAAACCGGCCAGCGTATCGACCGCTTGTTTGAGCTGATCAAGCTGGCGGCAAATTCCAACTCCATGCGCATTTCCACCGGTATGCTGAACGACGTGCTGGCGCAGGCGACCGCCCGTGTTCAGCCGCCGACCGATAAGGGAAAGCGCCTGAAAATTTACTACATGACGCAGGCTTCGGTGCGTCCCCCTACGTTTGTGTTCTTTGTCAACTCGGAAGAGCTGTTCCATTTTTCCTATCAGCGGTATTTAGAAAACCGAATCCGGGAGACGTTTGGCATGGAAGGAACCCCCATCCGCTTTATCATCCGTGAGCGCGGGGAAAATTCCAAGTAAATTTTCATTACAGGAAGGGCTGGGTGTTTGATTTGTTGAATGTTCTGTTGTATGGTGTGTTAACTGGTGTAATCGCGTATCTGCTGGGAAGCATCAGCTTCTCCATCATTTTCACGAAGCTTTTTTCGCATAAGCAGGATATCCGAACCATGGGAAGCGGAAATGCGGGCGCCACCAACGTTCTCCGCTCCGTCGGCCCGAAGGCCGCCATCTGTAGCTTCATTTTTGATTTTGCAAAAGGCATTCTGTCCGTTTTTATCGGCCGTCAGCTGTTTGCCTATATGACGACATTCACCTCGATTGAGGGGATTGGCTCCGGGGAGCTGATTCAGTATGGCGCATACATCGCCGGCTTTTGCTGTGCGATGGGACATATTTTCCCGATCTTTTTCGGCTTCAAAGGCGGCAAAGGCGTTCTGACCAGCTGGGCGATTATCGCTCTGATTGACTGGCGCGCGTTTGTGATGGTGATTGTGGTATTTATCATCGTGTTCCTTTTCAGCCGGATCGTCTCCCTTGCTTCGATCTGCGCCGCCGCTTCGTTTCCAGTGTTCACGCTGATTTTCAATTACTTTGTGGACTATCAGCATCAAAGCTCCGCTGCCGGGCCCACCTCGATGCTTTATGTGGTCAGCACGGTGATCATCGCGCTGCTGCAAGCAGGAATCCTCATTTACAAGCACCGCTCCAATATCCAGCGTCTGCTTGCGGGGGAGGAAAAAAAGATTACCGTAAAAAAGAAGAATTGACGGGATAGAAAAACGGATCCGCGCGGTTCACTCGCCGGATCCGTTTTTTCTGTACTATCCATACCAAAAGAAAAAGGATCTCCGAGTTTCCTCAGAGATCCTCATCTTTCATAGGGTTGCGTCTGCCAACTCTTAGACAGCACGGTTGACCTTGCCGGAACGCAAGCAGCGGGTGCAGGCGTAAACGCGCTTCGGAGTGCCGTTCACGATCGCCTTCACGCGTCTGATGTTCGGTTTCCAGGTTCTGTTTGTACGTCTATGGGAATGGGACACCTGGATGCCAAAGGAAACATCCTTGCCACAAATTTCACACTTTGCCATGTCTGCACCTCCTTTGAGGACGATATCATTTAGAAATACAACATTCGTATTTTATCAGCTTTTTAAGAGAAAAGCAAGAGTTTTTTCGATCTTTTTACAGTTTTCTTTGCATATGCAGCTGGAAGGGGGGAGGAATCCAGGAAATCACTTGTTTTTGGATCCTGACTATATTATAATAAATAAATCATCAAGAAGAAAGAATAATTCGGCAAAAGCAGGAAGATTTTCTGCCTTGCGAATGGAAAGGTGCTTGTATGCTGATTGATGCAATCCGCGGCATCATGCGGGGGGAAGGGGTCGACTTTCCCAGCCTGGTGATGCAGCTTCTCGCGACAGTGGCCGTTATTTTTCTGATTCTCCCGCTGCATGAATATGCCCATGGGCTGATTGCCTATAAGCTTGGAGATCCCACCGCGAAGCAGAGCGGCCGTTTGACGCTCAACCCGTTGGCGAGTATCGACAAGGTGGGAACGCTTGGCCTTCTGCTGTTTGGGATTGGCTGGGCTAAGCCTGTTCCCGTCAACCCGAGGTATTTCCGCAATCCGAAGCGTGACATGGCGCTGACAGCGCTGGCCGGGCCGGTGAGCAATATCCTTGCGGGTTTTGTGGGAACTGTGGTGTATTATCTTTTGCTCTGCCTGCCGTTCATTCCCGTGCAGGCGCTTTCGGTGCTGAGCGTCTTTTTCTACTACTATATTTCCATCAATCTGATGTTGGCGGTTTTCAACCTTCTTCCGGCCCCTCCGCTTGACGGCTCCCGGCTGGTTGCCGCCTTTTTGCCGAACCGGATGGTCTATCAGTATTACCGCTATGAGCGGTATGTGGTTTTGGTTTTATTTGTGCTGCTTTTTACCGGGGTGTTGGATCCGGTTCTCTCCTTCCTGCACGGCCATCTGTGGAACGCGGTGATATCGCTTGGTTCCGCTCCCTTCCGTGCACTGGGGCTTCTGTAAAGGGGGAATTCTTTGCAAGCGCTGTCCTATCATTTGGAGGCCTTTGACGGCCCTCTGGATTTGCTTCTTCAGCTGTTGGCCAAAAACAAACTGAATATCTGCGACATTTCCATTCTGGCGATTGTGGATCAGTATGTGGAACAGGTCAATGCCATGCGGGAGCGGGATATGGACGTTTCCAGCGAATTCCTGGAAATGGCGGCCCGGCTGATCGAGATGAAATCCGCGTCTCTTCTTCCCAAGCATGAGGAGGCGGAGGAAATCCAGCAGGAGCTGGTTGGCAGGCTGTTGGAATATCAGGCTTGTAAGGAGATGGCGGCCCGGCTGGGCGAGCAGCTTTCCTTTGACAGCTTTGTTCGTCCCCCGGAGGAGAGGGAGCGGGATCGCACGTACCGCCGTTCGCATGATCCGCAGGAGCTTTTGCGGGCATACCTGAACGCGACAGGCAGAGGGAAACGGCGTCTGCTTCCCACGCCCAGTGCGTTTGCAGGTATCGTGGCGCATCGGATCGTCTCAGTTTCTTCTCAGATTGTCTCTGTTCTGCGTAAACTGTGGAAGGGGGACAGGCTTTCTTACTATAGCCTGTTTGAGGGGAAAACGGAGCGTTCCGAGCAGGTGGCTACCTTTCTGGCGGTGCTGGAGCTTGTCAAAGCACATCGGGTGCAAATAGATGGAGCCTTTGGAAATGAGACAGTTCAGATGAGAGGAACGAGAGAAGATTGGAAATCCGAAAAATTCAGGGAGCCATAGAAGCGATTTTGTTTGCCAGCGGGGAGCCTGTGCCGGAGAGCCGCTTTTCAGAAGTTCTTTCCATTGATGCGGAAACCACGCGCAAGGCACTTCAAACCCTGATGGAGCGATATGAGAAGCCATCCAGTGGGATCCGGATTGTGAAAATGGATACCTCTTATCAGATGTGCAGTGCGCCGCCGTTTGCCGATCAGGTGCGGAGCGCTTTGGAACTGCACAGAAATACACCGCTTTCCCAGGCGGCCATGGAGGTTCTGGCGGTTGTGGCATACAACCAACCGGTGACGAAGGCTTTTGTGGATCAGGTGCGCGGTGTAGACTGCGGCGGTGTCATGGCCACGCTTGCGGCCAAGGGGCTGATTGAGGAGCGCGGCCGCCTGGAACTGCCGGGCCGGCCTTTGCTCTATGGAACAACAGAGAATTTTCTGCGCTGTCTGCATATCTCTTCTCTGGATGAGCTTCCGCCTCTCCCGGATGAACCGCAGGACAGCGGAAGTGAGACAGAAGACAAAGCGAACGCAGACGTGTAGAACGGCGAAAGGGGGAAGATAGTGTGCTGATAGCAGCGGGGATTGTGCTGGTTTTGGCCCTGCTCCTTGCAAGCCCTGTGACAGTCAAGGTTCTCTATGAGAACGAATGGGCGGTTACAGTGCGCTATCTGTTCCTTCGTTTTCGCGTTTTCCCTCCAAAAGAGAAACCTTCCGGAAAAAAGGAAAAACCGCACACGGAAAAAAAGAAAGACACGGGGAAGAAATCCCAAAAAGATGAAAAAAAGCAGGGGATTCGGGAGATACTGAAAGGGAAGGATCCGGGGACCGTCCTGAACCTCCTGGTGGAAGCCTCTAAGCTGGCGGCTTCCGTCTTGAAACGCTTTTTTTCTCATGTGACGATTCGGGAGTTTGATCTGCTTTTGGAGATTGCGTCGGAGGATGCGGCAGAAACCGCCGTACAGTATGCGAACGCCTGTGCTGTGGGATATCCGGCGGCCGGTGTTTTGATGCAGGTTTGCCGGTGCCGTCGCTTCGGAATCAGTATTGTTCCGGAGTTTCAGCAGAATAAGCCGCGGGCCTGCCTGCGCTTTAGGGCAGGAATTCCCCTGTTTTTCCTGCTTTGGGAAGCAGTGAGTGCCGCGATCCGCGCAGCAAAGCTGTGGCAGAGATTCCAGGCGGCGGATAAAAACAAAAAAGCAGAGACTACGCCCTCTGGGGCGAAATCATAACACATCGAAAGAAAGGCTGGACAAAGGTATGAGCGAACATCCGATTGAAGGCATGATGGAAACAACTTTGGAAAAAATCCGCCAAATGGTGGATGTCAACACGGTGATGGGCGATCCCGTCACCACGCCGGACGGTACGGTGATTATCCCGATTTCCAAAATCAGCTATGGCTTTGCGTCCGGCGGCTCCGATTTGCCCTCGAAGGCACACCCGGAGAAGGAGTATTTCGGAGGCGGAGCAGGGGCCGGAGTGACGGTCACACCCTTGGGCTTTCTGACGATCAGTGGCGGAAATGTTCGCTTGCTGCAAATCGATCCCTATAACAGCTCTGCGGATCGGGTAATCGGCATGATTCCTGAAGTGGCCGATAAAATTAACGAATTTTTTGCCGCCCGCAAAGCGGAAAAACAGGAAAAGCTGGAAAAAGAGCCTGAGAAGGATGTGACCCTTGAGGATCCGCAGGTCTGAGATACCGGGATAATCTATCTCTCTGCCGCATATCCATATATCGGCAGGTGATGGAAAATGATCAAAAAAATAATTTGCTGTTTCGGTGCCATTTGTTTGTTGTTGTGGAGCGGCGTTCCGGCACAGGCGCAGGAGAATGTGCCGGAGCCTTCGGTTTCTGCTGCCTCCGCGATTTTGATAGAGGCGGAGACGGGGCGCGTCCTGTTCTCCAAAAATGCGGAGGAACAGCGGGCAATGGCCAGCACCACAAAGATTATGACGGCGCTGCTGACTCTGGAACAGGAGGATCGGGAGGTGGCGATCACCTCCGATATGATCGCGGTGGAGGGTTCCTCTATGGGACTGCGGGACGGCGATCGGCTGACGCTTCATGGCCTTGCCGCGGGCATGCTTTCTGTCTCGGGTAATGACGCAGCCAACGCCGCTGCGATTCTGATCGACGGTTCTCTCTCCGCTTTTGCGGATCGCATGAACCGCAGGGCACAGGAGCTGGGACTGGAGAATACCCACTTTGTCACCCCTTCCGGTCTGGACGCGGAAGGACACTATACGACCGCTTCCGACTTAGCGGCGCTGACTTGTGCCGCGCTCGAAAACGAAGCATTCCGGGAGCTGACCTCCAGCCGCCAGACGAGTGTTTCGTTTCTTGAGCCTGCGGAGACAAGGACCTATCAGAATCACAACAAGCTTTTGACCATGCTGGATGGCTGTATCGGCGTGAAAACAGGTTACACCAAGCAGGCGGGACGCTGTCTGGTTTCCGCCGCGGAGCAAAATGGGATCCGCCTGGTTGCCGTCACGCTGTATGCGCCCGATGACTGGAACGATCATCTGGCCATGATGGAATACGGCTTTTCCCGCGTGGAACGCTTCGGAACGCCAGAGACTCCCTTTTCCGGAAGCCTTCCTGTCACAGGTGGTATGGCGAAGGAGGTGCCGGTGTATGGAGAGCAGGAGACGGGCGCCCCTCTTCTGACACAGGAAGCGGATCGCGTGGTGCGATGTGTGGAGCTTCCCCGTTTTCTGTACGCGCCGGTGCAGGAGGGGGATGCCGTTGGCCGTGTGACTTATTGGCTTGACGGCAATCCGCTGGCGTCGTTCCCTCTGTATGCGGGAGGGGATGTCCCGTGCAGGGAAGCCGAGCCAGGATTTTGGGATAAAATTGCCTCCTTTTTCGGCTGGAAATGAGCGTGGGGATTCCTCACGCGGTTTCCCGCCGGAAAGAGAAATAGAGAGATTGAAGAAAAAGGATTGTTGCGCAGCATGCCACAGGAAAAAATCAGACTTCAGAAAATCATAGCGGATCGCGGTTTGGCTTCCCGCAGGAAAGCGGAGGAATGGATCGCGGCCGGGGAGGTCAGCGTCAACGGAGAAACCGCACAGCTGGGGGATAAGGCCGATCCCGATACCGATCGGATTATTGTGCGGGGAAAACCGCTGGCCGCCGCGCAGGGGAACGTTTATCTGATGCTCCATAAACCGCGCGGGTACATCACCACCATGAGCGACGAACGCGATCGCAAATGCGTGGCCGAGCTGATTCCCGATGTGGAACAGAGAGTTTATCCGGTAGGCCGTCTGGACAAGGATTCAGAGGGCCTTCTTTTGATGACAAATGACGGCAACTTTGCCAATGCCATGCTGCATCCGGCCCGTCATGTGCCCAAAACCTACCGTGTTACGGTGCATCCGGGTGTGACGGATGAGCAGCTCGCTCAAATGGAAACGGGCATGGTGATTGACGGAAGAAAAACGGCGCCCGCCCGTGTTCGTGTGCTGACAGAGGAAAAGGGACGGGTTGTGCTGGAGATCGTTCTGTATGAAGGAAGAAACCGGCAGATCCGCAACATGTGCGAGCAGCTTGGTCTGGAGGTAGCGCGCCTGCGCCGCATTGCGATGGGCTCCGTCCGTCTCGGCATGCTGCCTCCCGGAAAATGGCGGGAGCTGACCCCCGAGGAGGTGCGGCGTCTGAAGGAGGAAGCAAAGCCAAAGGACAAGCCACACAAGAAAAGAAGGGGGAGCGCCGGATGATTACCATTTTACCGGTACAGGGAGAACCGTTTGCACAGGTTCGGCAGATGCACCCCGAAGTCACGGATCTTCTTGTGATGAAAGATGGGGAACAGGAGCTGGGATCGATCGGGGTATCTGCCGGAAATTCCAGCCTGGAGATCTGCTGCCTGGAGGTTTCCTGTGAGGAGGAAGCCGAACGCCGCTTTTACGCGGACAGCCTTCTGCGTGCGGCTGCTTCGCTCGCTGCAAACCGGGGGGCCTATCAGATTGTCTGCTCTCTTTCTGCGTGGGCATCTTTTTTGCGTGCGGAGGGGTTCCGGGAGGAGGAGGAACGATTCGTTCTGCAAACCGAACAAATCGTAAAATTTTGCAAGGATTGACA
>HHCFC01400__coassemble_1999_pt1 | contig 13567 bp, 12 predicted proteins | sample HHCFC01400__metabat2_high_PE_024 | metagenome-assembled genome bin HHCFC01400
GAGAAACGCCGCCGCAAGAAATGTCATCATACGAATTCGATTCCTTCTCTTTCCTTTCATTGTGTCACATCCTCTGCGTGTTCTGCGGATAGTGTTGCCGGAAGCTGTCTCTTTTATCCTCATATCCTTTCGGGATATCATCATATAAAATAAAAAATGCCCGGCATGACTCTGCCGGGCAAAACTTTCGCTTTACAACTTTATAAGGAGATGAAACGTGCATGAAAAAACCTGTCATCGGATTAACTCCCAGCCTCGACAGCGACCACTATACCATGCAGACGCGCCTGCACTATCCAAAAGCCTTGGAAGCGGCGGGCGGAATCCCCCTGCTTCTGCCGCCGCTCTCCCCGGATACGGTACGGGAAGCTTCCCTCATCTGCGACGGCCTGCTGTTCACCGGCGGCGTGGACGTTCACCCCTCGTACTACGGGGAGGAAATGCTGGCCGCATGCGGCGAGGTGTGTCCGCAGCGGGATGAGATGGAGCTTTCTCTTCTGCGTCTGGCTTTGGAGCGGGATCTGCCTGTGCTGGGGATCTGCCGGGGGATTCAGCTGATCAATGTGGGACTGGGCGGGACGCTGTGGCAGGATCTGCCATCGCAGACCGGTTCCACCCTCTGCCACAGCCAGCGCCCGCCGTATGAGATGACCGTCCACACGGTGCACGTGGAGGAATCATCCCCGCTTTTTTCCATGCTCGGGGTGCGCGAATATGCCGTCAACAGCACGCACCATCAGGCCGTGCGCGGCTGCGCCCCCTCGCTTCAAGCGGCGGCCCGCTCCTGTGACGGCATCATCGAAGCCGTCTGGAGGCCGCAAAGCCGGTTTCTGCTGGGGGTGCAGTGGCACCCGGAATTTCGCTTTGAGCAGGACAAGGGAGCAGCCGCCCTGTTTTCCGCCCTCGTGCGGGCGTGCGGGACATAAGCTTTGCTCAATCGTGATAATACTTCCGGAAGGCTTCCTTGACGGCATAGTAAGCCGGCTTCGGTTTGCAGTCCGTTGTCACGATGCCCCAGAAGCACTCCGCCGGACAATCCGGCTCCCCGCAGTGGTAGCAGTGATATGCATCACGCCAGCAGAAAATGAAGGAACCAAGGCAGTGGGGATTTTCCGCGAACAGCTTGAGTCCCCTGTCAAAATAGTCCGCCTGCACCTCGGGGGTATGCCCGCCCTTGACCTCATAAAACCACTTTCTGGCTACGCACACATCCGGGAAGGCCTCGGGGAATCCCGTCATATCGGGGCGTTCCAAAGCCAGCTCGCCGTCAGAGGAGTAGCCCCATTCATTGGCCAGCACGGGCAGGCCGTAGCGCTCGTAAAGGCCGTCGATCACGCCGGTCCAGCTGTCCACATCGCCGGGCTGCCAGGAGCCGAAATACTGGTCGACTCCCATATAGAAGAAGCGGTGTCCCTCGCGGTATACCCGATCGGCAATGCGCAGGGCGTTCTCATTGTAGCACGAAATGTTGATCCCGCAGCGTGCGTTCGGGTTTGCGCGGAGGATCCCTTCCGCTGTTGCCCGGGCTGTATCCGCTACAATTTCGTCGGGATAATCATTTGAGAAAACCGGGATGTCGATCTCATTCATGCACTGCCAGTACATGCCCGCATCCTCGCCCAGATCCTCGCAGACGAAGCGCATGGTTTCCCGGATGTTCTCATAAAACTCTTCGGTCCCCTTCTTGCCGACAAAATCCGGAAAGCTTTCATGCCAGGCAGGTCTTGCCCAGCGCTTCATCGTAAGTGAAGCCTCCCAAAGGCGGTGTGGCCGGCATGACCTGGAAGCCGCGCGCGTGCGTGCGGCGGATTTCTTCCCGGTCCCGCAGATATTGCTCGCTGAGCGTGCCAAACATTTTATCCGTCCAGGGGAAGCTGACGTTCAGGCGAATCCATTCCACCCCGAGCTCACGCACCATGTCATATTCTTCCCCCGTGTTGTACGCATACCCATGCATCCTGCCGTGGAAGGGGCGGATCCAATGCTCCGGAATGTTTCCGATGCCAATCACCGCGCCCAAAATGCTTCCGGCGGTCGCCCCGGTGCAGTCGTTATCACCACTCATGGCCACCGTTTCCCCGATGGTTTTTGTAAAATCACCGCCCCCAATTTTCAGTCCCATGACCACATGGATCGCGTTGGTCAGGGCGCTGCCGTTGAACATCCCGCGATACCGCGCCCATGTTTGGTCAAAGGCTTCCTGATAATCAGAAGGGGACTGCGCAAGCACCCAGCGAATTCCTTCCGCGAACAGACTATCCTTTGGGATCTCGGTCAGGCCAATGCGCACCGCCTCCATGGGATCATCCACCGCGAAAGCCGCAGAAATCGCCGCCGCCATGAACATGGAGCCGTAAACGCCGTTGCGCCTGTGGTTGATGGAGGCATCGCGGTACGCCAGCGCGGCGGCTTTCTCCGGGTTTCCCGGGAACACATAACCATAGCTGTCCGCCCGCGTCCACGCCGCGATCCCCTGCAAATTCGGATTTCCCGCCACGCCCGCCTGCGGGAGCGGCACACCGGCCAAAAGATTTTTCAGAAGGCTTCTTTCTCCCCACCAGCAGCCCTTTTCTCCTCCGGCCACATAGTCACGCCCCAGCGGAAGATATTTTTTCCAGATTTCCGCCATCTGCTCCTGGGTAAAATCAGGGCCATATGCCTCCATGGTCAAAAGCCCCAGCAGGGTATACATGGTGTCGTCATCCGGCGGAATGGCGTCCATGCCCGCGCGCGTGAGATCCTTCTTTTTTCCTACTATATAATGGGGATCCTCCGGCCAGCGCACCTCGCTCCAATAATCCGTCAGCGGATACAAATCGCCAAAGCGCTCCGCCCAGCTTTTGGCGGCGGGAATCGGCTCAAACTCCAGCGCCGCTCCCAGCGTACAGCCCGCCATTCGCCCGTAAAACGCGCCGCGCAGCCGTTGCGCGTAATCCTCCGGCAGCCCGGTGAGAAGCTGCCTCGGCCCATCCGGACGCTGGGCGAGAATTTCCGGCAAATCGTCGGGCTCCTGCGGATCCCGCGCCGACAGCGCGAGCTGCTCAAACTTCTGCTTCACCTGTTTCAGCGCATCCTCCAGCTCCCGGCAATAGGATTCCCCCTCCTGTGTGCGGCCGTATTCCGCCGCAAGCCGCAGATAGCGCGAAATATCATCGATCTCCTCATGCCAAAATGCTTCCTGAAAGCGATCGGAATAGTGAACCTGCTCTATCTTCATACACATCTCCACCCTTTCTGCTCCGGTTTTTGGGGCTTATCTGAAAAAAACGCCATGCCGGAGGGCAAACAGCCCGCCTGCACAGCGCTTTTCTTTTCAGAACATTTCTTTCTCCTCGCGCTATCCGGATCCTATCATAGCAGATCGATGGAGCGGGATGAATGAAAAATGAAAAATCAGCAGGAAAATACTCTTTTTTGCCGTCAAAGGAATATCACGCGGCCCGCCGCCCGCTCACCATGCCGGCAAGGAACGTGACGGCAAACACCACAGCGGCCACCAGCACGATCGTTCCCCCCGCCGCCGTGCCGAGATAGTACGACAGGATCAGTCCCGCCACACCGGAGAACATCGAAACGCCCACGCTCCACGCATGATAGGAGCGCATCGAGCGGGCCACGTTCCGCGCCGAAGCGGCGGGCAGCACCAGCAGGGAATTGATGATCAGCACGCCGACCCACTTGATCGACACAGTGACAAGCACGGCAACCAGAATCACGAAGATTTTTTGCAGCGCACCCTCGCGGATATTTTTGCTCGCCGCCAAATCCCCGTTGATGCTCGACAGCAGGAAACGGTTGAAGAAAAGCCCCCACACCAGCAGCACGGCAAGCAGTACACAGCCCAGCAGCGCAATCTCCTCCGGCTGGACAGTGAGAATGTCCCCTATCAGGTAGCTGGAATACTTCGAAAAGCCCCCGCTGGCCGAAAGCAGCACCACGCCAAGCGCCAGCCCTGTGCTGGAAAACACGCCGATGATTGTATCGGCGGAGGAAACGCCCGAACCGATCACCGCCGAAATCCCCACGGCGAACAGCAGCGCGAAGCCGAGCATGGACAGAAGATAATTGTCCACCCCCATCAGCACACCGATCGCAATGCCGGTGAGCGCAGAGTGGCCGAGCGCGTCCGAAAAGAAGCTCATGCGGTTGTTGACGATCATCGTTCCCACCAGACCGAACAGCGGCGTAATGAGGAGAACCGCCACAAAGGCGTTTTTCATGAAGTTGAATTCCGTCCATTCAAACGGAAGAAGCGTGTCAATCACACTGTAAAGAAATTCCATCTCACCGTTCCTCCCCTTCCGGCGCGGGCAGGCCGAACGTTTCCCGCACTTCACGGGAAGCCATCACCTGCTCCACCTCTCCGCTGATTCGGATGGTCCGGTCCAGCAGCGCCGCGGATGTGGCATACTGCCTCACATGGGACAAATCATGGGAAACGAGAATCACCGGCATATGGTAGCGCACACGCAGCGAACAGACCAGCTCATAAAAAACCTCAATGCCTCGGCGATCCACGGCGGAGACAGGCTCGTCCAGCAGAAGAAGATCCGGCATCGGCTCCAGGGCAAAGGCCAGCAATACACGCTGAAGCTCGCCGCCGGAGAGATTGCCGAGCTTTTTGTTCAGCAGCTCCGACCCGGCTCCCGCCCGTTCCAGCATCTCCGCCGCGCGGCGGCGTGCCGCCTTCTTTTGCCCCAGCCACACGGGAAAACGGGACAGGTTGGCGCAGAGCATATCCCCCACGGACATTGGAGACGAATGATCAAACAGCAGATTCTGGGGTACATAGCCAATTTTCGGTTTTTCCACCTGCTCGCCCTTATGGCTTGTAAAGTAGATTTCCCCCGTATAGGGGATCCGTCCGAGAAGGGCTTTGAGCAGTGTTGTCTTTCCCGCTCCATTTCGCCCGATCAGCGCCATAATTTCCCCGTGGCGCACATTCAGATTGACGTCATGCAGGATCACGCCGTCCTTCTTCTTTACCCCCAGCCCGCGGATCCGCACGCTGCACTGGCAGTCCACACAGTTGCAGCCCGCCTGCGCACAGCTGGAGCAGTCCGGGCAGGAATGCGGCTTTTCTTGCGTCATGCTGTTTCCTCCTCACGAAAGCGCTTGCACAAGCGTTTCCATATTTTGTTCCATCGCATTCAGATACGCGTCCTTATCGTCCGGGCCGGTCGTCACCGGATCCAGTGTCCAGACCCGGATTCCGCTCTCCGACGCGATAATATCGGCGGCGCTTTCCGGGTACTGCGGCTCAGCAAACACCGCTGCCACGCCCGCGTCCTCCACCAGCCGGATCGTCTCCGCCAGCTCCCGCGCGCTCGGCTGGCTGTCCGGCTCCCGGTTGACTACCTTCACCACGTTGAGATCAAATTCTTCGGCAAAGTACGGGAAGGCCTCATGGAAGGTTACAATATTCCGGTTGGGCAGCGGATCGATTGCCTCGTGCATCCGATCGCGCAGCTCCGAAAGCTTTTCCACATACGCTTCGGTATTGGCGCGGTACTGCTCCGCATGCGCCGGGTCTGCTTTTTGCAGGCCCTCGCTGAGATTCTCCACCTGCCCGATGCACTCGGAAATGCTGACCCAGATATGCGGGTTCACCTCCCCGTGATCGTGCCCATCGTCCTCGGTATGCTCGTGTCCATCCTCTTCATGGACGTGGGAGCCGTCCTCGCCGCTCTCAATGAGCCAAAGCCCCTCGCTGGTATCAACGATTGAAAGCTCCGGAAGCTGGCTTGTCACCTTGTCCAGAAAGCTCTCCATCCCCGCGCCGTTGACAACGAACACATCCGCCTGTTCCAGATTTTTCATGTCCTTGGTCTGGAGCTGGTAATCGTGCAGGCAGCCCGTTTGCTGTCCCGCCATATTTTCCACCTGAACGCCCTCAATCCCGTCTGTCACGTTCAAAGCCATAATATACATAGGATAGAAGGACGTCACCACGCGAAACGCTGGTTCCTCCTGTGTCCTCGCCCTGCCGCACCCGGAAAAAAGCGCCAGGCAAAGCGCCAGCAGGAGAGCGGCGGCGCGCCGTACTCTCATAGTTTCACTGCCTTTCTTGAAAGATTCCACATCGTAAATGCAAATGATTTGCATTTACGATTGTACTCCACCCATCGGGAGCTTGTCAAGCATTTCCGGCATCCCTGCGCATCCTATGCATAATTTCGACGCCCTTCTTTCAAAAAATATGGAAAAAGGCCGGATTCTTCTTGACTTTAGTAAGTTAAAGCACTATAATACTTCATATACTTTTCCCGAAGGGGATCGGAAGTTATTGAATTGGAGGTAAGCACTCAATGAATCGCGTTTACAATTTTTCCGCCGGACCTTCCATGCTGCCGGAATCCGTCCTTCGCCGCGCTGCCGGCGAAATGCTCGATTACAACGGCTGCGGCCAATCTGTGATGGAGATGTCACACCGCTCCAAGGTGTACCAGGGCATCATTGATTCCGCGGAAAGTCTTCTGCGCGAAGTCATGGGAATCCCGCAGAATTACAAGGTTTTGTTCCTGCAGGGCGGCGCTTCCTCGCAGTTTGCGATGATCCCGATGAACCTGATGACAAAAAGCGGAAAGGCTGACTTTGTGCTGACCGGCCAGTGGGCCACCAAAGCCTACCAGGAAGCCGCCCGCTATGGAGAAGCCCATGTAGTGGCTTCCTCGAAGGATAAGACTTTCTCTTATATTCCGGAATTGGATCCTGCTTCCTTCACAAAGGACGCGGACTATTTCCACATCTGCCTGAACAACACCATCTACGGCACCCGCTTCACTGAGCTGCCGGACACGGGGGATGTGCCGCTGGTGGCGGACATTTCCTCCTGCATCCTGAGTGAGCCGATCGATGTCAGCCGCTTTGCCCTGCTTTATGCCGGAGCACAGAAAAACATGGCTCCCGCCGGGCTGACGGTGGTGATCATCCGTGAAGATCTGATCGGCCATGCGATGGATATCACCCCCACCATGTTCAACTATCAGACACACGCGGACAATGGCTCCATGTACAACACGCCGCCGTGCTATAACATTTACATGGCCGGCCTCGTGCTCGAGTGGATCCGCGACGAGATCGGCGGCCTGGAGAAGATGAAGGAGATCAACGAGAAGAAAGCTGCCATGCTGTACTCCTTCCTCGACAATTCCAAGCTGTTCTCCGGCACCGTCGTGCCAAAGGATCGCTCGCTGATGAATATCCCGTTTGTGACGGGAAGCGAGGAGCTCGACGCGAAGTTCGTAAAGGCCGCGTCCGACGCCGGATTCGTTAATCTCAAGGGACACCGCTCCGTGGGCGGAATGCGCGCCTCCATCTACAACGCCATGCCGGTGGAGGGCGTGGAAAAGCTCGTCGCGTTCATGGCTGACTTTGAAAAGGAAAACGGGTGATTCACATGTATCAGATTCAATGCCTCAATAAAATTTCCGAGGTGGGCACCTCCCGCTTCAACGCCAACTACATCTGCGGCACCGACGTGCAGAATCCGGATGCCATTCTGGTGCGCTCCGCCTCGATGCACGAGATGGAGTTCGGCCCTGAGCTTCTCGCCATCGCCCGTGCGGGCGCGGGCGTCAACAACATCCCGCTGGACAAATGCAGCGAGCAGGGAATCGCCGTGTTCAACACCCCCGGAGCAAACGCCAATGCCGTTAAGGAGCTGGTGCTGGCTGCACTGCTGCTGTCCTCCCGCCGCATTGTGGACGGAATTGAATGGCTGCGTACACTCAAGGGCCAGGGGGCGGAGATCTCCAAGCTGGTGGAAAAGGGCAAGGGCGCTTATGTCGGGCCTGAAATCAGCGGTAAAACGCTCGGCGTGGTCGGACTTGGCGCAATCGGTGTGCTCGTGAGCAGCGCCGCCGTCAGCCTTGGGATGGAAGTATACGGCTACGATCCGTTCCTGTCTGTGGAGACGGCCTGGGGCCTTTCGAGCGCTGTTCACCACGCGCAGACACTGGATGAAATTTACTCCAAATGCGACTATATCACGCTGCACGTCCCGCTCACGCCGGACACGCGCGAAATGATCAACGCTTCCAGCATCGCGAAGATGAAGGACAGCGTGCGCCTGATCAACCTCGCCCGCGGCGATCTTGTCAACAGCGCAGACGTCGCCGCCGCCCTGGAATCCGGCAAGGTGGCCGCTTATGCGACGGATTTCGCGGATGACACAATCCTCGGAGCGAAAAACGTCATCGCGATGCCGCACCTTGGCGCATCCACGCCGGAAAGCGAGGACAACTGCGCCCGCATGGCGGCTCTCGAGCTGATTGATTATCTGGAGAACGGAAACATTCGCAATTCCGTGAACCTTCCCGCTGTCTCCATGCCGCGCGAGGGAAGCCGCATCTGCATTGTGCACCGCAACATTCCCAACACCATCAGCCGCTTCTCCGGCGTACTGGCGCAGGCTGGTGTAAACATTGAGAACATGGCGAGCAAATCCCGCAAGGAATACGCCTACACCATCCTCGATGTGACCGGAGACGTCACCGCCAACGCGGCACAAGCCATCGACGCGCTCGACGAGGTGATTCGCGTCCGCGTGATTAAGGCAGCAAATTAAATTTGCGATTCTGCGGTACGCCGTTTCCTGCGGCGGAAAGCATAGAAAAACACATCGGCCCTCTTGCGACATTCAATCGCAGGAGGGCCGATTTCTTTTGAGAAAAGTGTGATAGAGGTCCGAAAAAATTCGCTTCGCACAATTTTATGGGGCTCTGCCCCATCCCCCGCCGCCTTTTGAAAAAGGCGGGCGAAAACTTCAAGTTCGCACTTTTTGAGCGTTACGCGCGATAGACAACAGAACCGTTCATCAGAACAAAACGGATATCATAGGTAGCAGCATCCAGAACAACAGCATCCGCAAGCTTGCCGGGAGCCAGACTGCCGACACGGTCGGCCGCGTCCGCTTCATGCGCCGGGTTGATGGTGACGGATTTGACCGCCTGACGGAACGGGATGCCGAAAGAAAGCAGGTTTTTCAGTTCATCATGCAGATTGGTGGTGGAACCGGCGATCGTACCGTCCGGGAGAAGGGCGTGGCCGCCGCGCACCTGCACCATCTGTCCGCCAAGGTCATAATCGCCGTCCGGCTGGCCTGCTGCGCGCATCGAGTCGCTGACAACCACCGTGCGATCCTCGCCGAGGATACGGAAGGTAATCCGCAGGACGGCGGGGTTGATGTGGAAACCGTCGCAGATCAGCTCCGCGCGGACAGAGGGCGTATCCATCACGGCCCCGACCACGCCGGGCGCGCGGTGTGTCAGGCCGCTCATGGCGTTGTACAAATGGGTTGCGTGCGTAATGCCCCAGGCAAAGGACTGCTTCGCCTGCTCGAAGTCCGCCTCCGTGTGCGCGATGGAAACGGTGCAGAGCTCCTTGGCCCGCTCCACGAACGTCTGCGCTCCCTCACACTCGGGCGCGATATCCACCAGGCGCACAATGCCGCCGCAGTCCTCATACAGCGAGCGGAACAGCTCCCAGTCGGGATTGCGGACATATTCTTCCTTCTGCGCTCCCTTTTTCTTCGCGGAGATAAATGGGCCTTCCATATTCACACCAAGAACGCGCGCGCCCTCCTGCGGATGGTCCATACAGCCGCGCGCGGCGCGCAGAGCTGCGCGAATCTCCTCGGTTGACACCGTCATGGTGGTGGGACAGAAGGAGGTGACGCCCTTGGTCACCAGATGACGCGCCATTTTGCGGATCGACTCTTCCTCGCCGTCACAGGTATCCGCCCCGACACAGCCGTGAATATGCACATCCACAAAGCCCGGCGTCACGATGCACCCGGCGCAGTCAAGCGTCTCCTCTCCCGTCAGGTTTGCGCCGATTTCCCGGATCCGGTCCCCTTCCGTGCGCAGATCCATCTGCACCAGATCGAAATCCTCATTGACCAGCCGTCCATTTTTCAAAATCATGGTTCTTTCTCCCTTTCTTTTCCATCAGGCCGCGCGCCATTCCGGATGTTCCCGGAATAAACGGCTCCATACTGTTTTCTTTATGTCTCTGCAAACTGTCACCGATCCCACTTGTCGCACAGAGCGTTGATCTGATCGGCAAACTTTGCCAAATCCTTGTTGGCTCCGCCCTCGTTGTGGCGGATGACGATCGCCAGACGCTTTCCGGCGTCCACCAGACGCTGGAACACCGCCGACGCGCGGCGCGCGGGAGAAGGCTTGCGAATCTTTTCCTGCACGCCCTCCTCCAAACAGGTGTTGCGGAGCAGGTCATACCGGGCTCCCGGGTAGGGCGCTGTCGCTCGCAGACCAAATTCATCCCGCAGACGCATGGCAAAAAGATCGCAGACGCTGCTTTCCCCGTGGACAATGAACACGCGCTTCGGTTTCGGAGAAAAGCTCTGCACCCACCGCAGCAGTCCCTTATTGTCCGCGTGGCCGCTGATCCCGCTGAGACGGCAAATCTCCGCACGGACCTCAATCTCCTCGCCGAACAGCTTGACGGAATCCGCACCCTCCAAAATCGCGCGTCCCAGCGTGCCCTCCGCCTGGTAGCCGACAAACAGAATGGTGCACTCCGGCCGCCACAGGTTATGCTTGAGATGGTGCTTGATGCGGCCCGCTTCGCACATGCCGCTTGCCGAAAGAATGACCTTGCAGCCGGCGCTGTTGTTGATCTCCTTGGAATCGTCGCTTGTTACAGACAAGCGGAGATTGGAGACGCCGATCGGGTTGATTCCCCGGCGGATCAGCTCCATCGCCTCCTGATCGTAATAGCCCACTACGTTTTCCTTGAAGATGTTGGTTGCCTCCACGGCCATCGGGCTATCGACATACACGGGAAAATCACCATGATCTTTGACCAGCCCCTCTGCCTTGATTCGGCGCAGGAAATACAGCAGTTCCTGTGTGCGTCCAACGGCAAAGGAAGGGATCACCACGTTTCCGCCCCGGTCAAAGGTGCGCTGGATCACGTTCGCCAGCTCCTTCGCGTAATCGGGCGGCGCGTCATGGCTCCTGTCTCCGTAGGTGCATTCCATGACAACATAATCAGCGTCCTCAATCTTCTGGGGATCCCGCAGAAGAGGCTGGTTGATATTGCCGATATCGCCTGAAAACACAATTTTCCGCTTCTCGGAATTTTCCTCCACCCAGACTTCTATACTGGCGGAGCCGAGCAGGTGTCCCACATCCACATAGCGAATCTCCACCGACGCGCTCAGGCGGATTATCTCTCCATACTGGCAGGAACGGAACCGTTTGAGCACCCCCTCCGCGTCGTTCATGTCATAGAGAGGAACATACTCCGGATGTCCCGAACGCTTGGCTTTGCGGTTGCGCCACTCCGCTTCAAACATCTGAATGTGCGCGCTGTCGCGAAGCATAATCCCGCACAGATCCACGGTGGCCTCCGTGGCAATCACCGTTCCCCGGAATCCTTTGGCATACAACAGCGGCAGCCGTCCGGAATGGTCAATGTGCGCATGCGTCAGCAGGACATAATCAATCTCCGCCGGGTTGACGGGGATTTCCTGATTCTCGTATTCATCCGGCCCCTGCTGCATGCCGCAGTCCACCAGAATATGAAGCCCGCAAGCCTTCAGATAATGACAGCTTCCCGTCACCTCATGGGCTGCTCCCAAAAAACTCAGTTCCATACCGGCTCCTTCCTGCCGGGCGACCCCGGCGCTGTGCCTTTTGTGTCCTCTATCATTATTATAGATAATTGCGCTTTTTCCGTCAAGAAGATTTGGATAATGTGACGAATTCCGCTTTTTCTCTACTCTCCGGTGCGTGTCTGCTCTTTTTGTGCGGAGGGAAGCTCCCCCATCATGCGGCGGTACGTGCGCGAAAAATAAGACAAATTGGAAAAACCGCTCTGAATGGCGCTCTCCCCCACATTGTATTTTCCGGATGTAAGCAGGCTGCGCGCGTGGTTGCACCGCAGGAAATTGACATAACTCAGTACCGTCTGGCCGGTCACTTCCTTGAATACATGGCAGAGATAGGACTTGCTGAATCCGGTTTCCCGGCAAAGGGTGTCCATGGAAAACGGCTCCGTATAGTGCTGGCTCACATAGCCAACCACTCGCTTGACAAGCTCCGCCCTCGCGGACACCGCCGCGGGCGCAGACCGCGCTCCCTCGCGCACGCTGCTGCGGTACAGCGCTACATACAGCTCCAGGATCAGCGCCCGCACCTCCTCCCTGTAATACAGATCCTTTCTCTCCATTTCCCCGACGATCCGCCGCATGGCATGGCACGCATTTTCATCCGTCACGCGGGAGAGCACAGGCAGCCGCCCGGCCGGAAGCTCCGTATGCTCAAACAGGCTTGCCGACGGAATCAGACAATAGTAACGGCACAAACCATGATCCGTATAGACAGAATGGATCCGGTTCGCGTCCACCACCACCAGATCCCCCGGAGCAACAGGCAGACGCTCTTCATCGGAAACCACGATTCCCTCCCCTTCGACACACCAGAGAAACTCCAGCGCCTCGTGCCAGTGCAGATGGCTTGCTCCCCCCGCCGCCCGCACGGTATCAAAGCGGAAAATCACCGGAAAATCCGGCTCGGGATGATAATGCGCTTCATATGACACAAGTTCCATGGTTTTTCCTCCAAAGCAATATTGTGTTAAGGGAGAGCAAAAAAAGTCTTTTTCTTTCCTTATAAAATTATACAATAGAGATAAGAAACGAAACCATACCGCAAGGGAAAGGATGATCTCTTGATGAAACGATTCTCCATTGGCGTTCTGCTCGATTCCTTCCGTCTCAGCCCGTCGGAAGCCATGCGCCGGGCGGCCGCGCTGGGCGCGGAAGGCATTCAGGTATATGCCACACGCGGCGAGCTGGCCCCGGAAAACATGGACGCGCAAAAACGCCGCGACTTCCGCACGCTGGCACAGGACTGCGGACTGACCATCTCCGCTCTCTGCGGCGATCTGGGCCGCGACTTCGGCTGCCGGGAACAAAATGCGGAGCTGATTGAACGCTCCAAACGGATTCTGGATCTCGCGCAGGATCTGGGCACCAATGTCGTCACCACGCATATCGGCCTGATCCCGCTGGATGAAACCTGCGAACGCTACCGCATCATGCAGGAGGCCTGCGGCGAGCTGGCACGGTACGCCGACAGTATGGATGCGCATTTCGCTATCGAAACCGGCCCCGACATTTCGCTGACGCTGCGGCAGTTCCTTGACAGCCTGCACTCAACCGGTGTGGCGGTCAACTTCGATCCGGCCAACATTGCCATGGTGACGGGTGAGGATCTGGTCACGGCAGTCCGCACGCTTGCGCCGTACATCGTGCACACGCACGCCAAGGACGGCGTGATGCTCCACTACCGCGGCCCGGCTTTCGTCTACGGCGAAGAGCACCCCAGCGGAGGAGGCGACGAGATCGCGTTCCGTGAGGTGCCGCTGGGAGAGGGCAGCGTGCGCTGGCCCGAATATCTCGGCGCACTGGAAAGCATCGGCTACCATGGATTTTTAACAATCGAGCGCGAGGTTGGGGAAAACCCCGAAGCGGATATCGGAAAAGCCGTCTCCTTCCTGCAAAAGCTCGTTTGATATCTCCATCCTATCACAAAGA
>HHCFC01400__coassemble_2005_pt1 | contig 13508 bp, 10 predicted proteins | sample HHCFC01400__metabat2_high_PE_024 | metagenome-assembled genome bin HHCFC01400
AAAGCGCTGGAAGCGGCGGGCTGTGAGCTGATCCGTGCCGCTGTGCCGGATCGCGGCGCGGTTCGCCTGATCGCCGCGCTCAAGGAGGCGGTCAGCGTTCCAATTGTCGCGGACATTCATTTTGATTACCGCTTGGCCTTGGAGGCCGCTGCGGCCGGTGTGGACAAGATCCGCATCAATCCCGGCAATATCGGGGATGACAGCCGTGTGAAGGCGGTGGCGGATGCCTGCCGCGCCCGAGGGATTCCGATCCGCGTCGGCGTGAACTCCGGTTCGGTGGAGCGGGAAATCCTTGCCAAACACGGCGGGCCGACGCCGGAAGCACTCGTGGAGAGCGCGCTGTATCACGCTTCTCTGCTGGAACGCTTTGATTTTACCGATATCGTCTTGTCGCTCAAATCCTCCACGGTGGATTCGACCATCCGCGCCTATGAACTTTGCGCAGCCCGCTGCGATTATCCGCTGCATCTCGGCGTTACCGAGGCGGGCACGGAGCGGATGGGACTGATCAAATCCTCCATCGGGATCGGTTCTCTGCTGCAAAGGGGAATCGGAGATACCATCCGTGTTTCTCTCACGGCGGATCCCGTCAAGGAGGTGCAGGCTGGACAGGATATTCTGCGCGCGCTCGGCCTGCGCCGCGGCCCGCAGCTTGTCTCGTGCCCGACATGCGGCCGCACGCGGATTGATCTCATTGCAATCGCCAATGAGGTGGAAGCAAGGCTGGCCTCCTGCACCAAGGATATCAAGGTCGCCGTGATGGGGTGTGTGGTCAACGGTCCCGGCGAAGCCAGAGAAGCCGACGTTGGTATTGCCGGCGGCAAAGGCGAAGGGCTGGTGTTCCGCAAGGGCGAGATTCTGCGCAAGGTGCCGGAGGATCGCCTGGTGGACGAGCTGATGAAGGAAATCGAATTGTTTTGAACAGCTGGGCTCCGGGCTTTTGTCCGGCGCCCTGTTTTTGAGAATGGTTGAGGGTGAAGAAAGCAGGAATGAATAAGACCTTTGGAGAATTTTTTCGTCCTTTCATCAATTTTGAGGGGCTGCCAGAGACGATCGCGCAGGGCGTGATCGAAACGATGCAGGTGGATTCCATAAACCGCTGTGTGACAGCAGCGGTACAGTTCCCTTCCCTGGTGGAGAGGGAAGCGCTGTATGAGGCGGAAAAAAGAGTGGCTCTTTCGCCGGGGCTCCAACTGACGCGGGCCAGCCTTCGCCCGAAGTTTCCGTCGGAAGCCTTCTGTGCGGAGTATCTTCCGAGCCTGGTGCTGGAGATGAAGCGGCGGGACGCGAGTATCAACGGAACCTTTTCCGACGCGCAGGCGCGTTTGGAGGAGGGAAAGATTATCGTCACGCTGGCCCACGGCGGGGCGGAGTTGATGCGCCAGCGGCGCGCGGATCGCTTGATGAGCCGGATCATTTCCGAGGAGTTCGGGCTGGCCGTTGCCGTCGATTTTGACGGTGTCACCGAGGTGGATGTGGACAGCAGCGCCTATCTGGAACGCCAGCGGCAGACAGAGGAGCGTCTGCGGCGTGAAGCGGTGGTGGAAGCCGTTTCGCAGTATGAGAGCACCATGAACCGTCAGTCGCCCCACGAAAAAAAGGCGGCGGCGCGCCAGACGGCCAGCCAGACGTCGCGTGTCGGCACGGGTGGTTCCGCGGAGACATGGGGCGAGCGCGTGCCGCCTGTGGTGAATATCCGCAGCGGCGCGACCATGCTTCCGGCCATTCTGCCGGAGACGATGAAGGAGATCCACGGCCGCATGGGGCGAGTCCGTCTGATGCAGATCGCAAAGATCACGCCGGACGCGGGCAGCGTGGCTGTCTGGGGTGAGATCTTTTCCATAGAAACGCGGATGACCCGCGATCAGAGCCGGAAGATATACTCCATCAATATTACGGACTACACCGGATCGATTACGCTTAAAATCTTGCAGGACGCCAAGCAGTGCCGGGCGCTCGACGAGCTGTCCAATGGAACGAGTATCGTGGTGCGCGGCGAGGTCGAATACGACAAATACGATCATGAGATTGTTCTGCGTCCGCGGGCTGTGGCCACGGTGGAGCAGGCCAAGGTGGTCGACGATGCGCCCGTCAAGCGGGTGGAGCTGCACCTGCACACCAATATGTCAAGTATGGACGGCGTGACGGGTGTGGGTGAGCTGATTGCCCGCGCGGCAAAGTGGGGCCATCCCGCGATCGCCATCACGGATCACGGTGTGGCGCAGGCGTATCCGGACGCGATGAACGCGGCGGCAAAGGTGAACGGCAAGGGTGGCCACATCAAAGTGATCTATGGTGTGGAATCGTATTTCATCAATGATATGGTTCCCGCTGTCAAGGGAGAATCGGACGCTCCGTTCAGCGGGGAGTTCATCTCCTTCGATATTGAAACAACGGGTCTGAGCCCGAATCAGGAGCGCATTACCGAGATCGGCGCGGTGCGCCTGCGCGGCGGGGAGATTGTGGAGACGTTCGACACCTTTGTGAACCCGGAAAAGCCGATTCCTCCCAAAATCACCGAACTGACCGGTATCACCAACGAGATGGTGAAGGACGCGCCCTCCGAGCGGGAAGCGCTGGAAGCATTTTTCCGTTTCTGCGGCAGCGGCGCGGCGATTCTGGTTGCACATAACGCGGAGTTTGATACCTCGTTCCTGCGCGCCGCCGCCCGGCGCTGCGGGATAGAATTTCCTTATACTTATATTGACACCCTGCCGATGTGCCGTTCCCTGCTCAAGGATCTGAAAAACCATAAGCTGGACACAGTGGCCAACTATTTGAAGCTGGCCCCGTTTAACCATCACCGCGCGAACGATGACGCGGCCGTGCTCGGCGGGATTTTCGCCGCCCTTTTGCAGCGTCTCCATGAGGATACCGGGGCGGAGACGGTGCAGCAGATCAACACCTCGCTGACGGGCGGGGACTGGAAGAAGCTCAAGCCGTATCATCAGATTATCCTGGTGCGCAACCAGACCGGCCTGAAAAATCTGTATAAGCTGATTTCGATGTCGCATCTGGATTACTTCTTTAAAAAGCCCCGTATCCCCAAAAGCGTGCTGATGCAGTATCGCGAAGGGCTGATCCTCGGCAGCGCCTGCGAGGCGGGCGAGCTGTACCGGGCCGTGTTCAACGGCGCGCCCTGGGATGAGCTGTGCCGGATCGCGGAATTCTACGATTATCTGGAAATCCAGCCGCTGGGGAATAACGAATTCATGGTGCGGCAGGGCATGGTGCCGGACGAAGAACGTCTGAAGGACTTCAACCGCACCATCGTGCGCCTGGGTGAAAAGCTGAACAAGCCGGTCGTAGCGACGTGTGACGTGCATTTCATGGATCCGAAGGACGCGGATTTCCGCCGGATCCTGATGGCGGGCCAAGGCTATGACGACGCGGATAACCAGGCCCCGCTTTACTTCCGTACCACCCCGGAAATGCTCCAGGAGTTTGCGTATCTGGGCGAGGAAAAGGCGTATGAGATCGTCGTCAAGAATTCCAATCTCATCGCAGATATGGTGGAGGAAATCCGCCCAATCCCGGACGGCGTGTTCCCGCCCTTCATCGATGGGGCGGAGGAACAGCTGAATTCCATTTGCTGGAAGCGTGCGAAGGAGATTTACGGCGATCCCATGCCGGAGCTTGTGCGCAAGCGTCTGGAGCGTGAGCTGGGCTCCATCAACAAGCATGGTTTCTCCGTGCTGTACATGACGGCGCAGAAGCTGGTGGCGAACAGCGAGGAGCACGGCTATCTCGTCGGTTCGCGTGGATCGGTCGGCTCGTCGTTCGTGGCGAGTATGTCGGGTATTTCCGAGGTTAACCCGCTGGAACCGCACTACATCTGCCCGAACTGCAAGAACAGCGAATTCATTCTCGACGGCAGCTATGGGTCGGGCTTCGATCTGCCGCCGAAGAAATGCCCGAAATGCGGCTCGGATTACGATCGGGACGGCCATAACATCCCGTTTGAAACGTTCCTGGGCTTTGACGGCGACAAAACACCGGATATCGACCTGAACTTCTCCGGTGAATACCAGAGCGGCGCGCACCGCTACACGGAAACGCTGTTCGGCAAGGACCATGTGTTCAAGGCCGGAACCATCGCCACAGTGGCCGATAAGACGGCGGTTGGCTTTGTGAAGAAGTATCAGGAGGAAAAGGGCCTGACCTGCCACCGGGCCGAGGAGATGCGTTTGTCTATCGGCTGCACCGGCATCAAGCGCACCACAGGACAGCATCCGGGCGGCATGGTCGTTGTGCCGAAGGGCTATGAGATTTACGATTTCTGTCCCGTTCAGCACCCGGCCAACGATCAGAATTCCGATAACATCACCACGCACTTCGATTTCCACTCCATTCACGACACCATCTGTAAGCTGGATGAACTCGGACACGACGTGCCGACCATCTATCACTATCTGGAGGAATACACCGGCATCCCGGTGATGAAGGTCTCCATGAGCGATCCCGAAGTGATGGCGCTGTTCCATTCCACGGAGCCGCTCGGCGTCACGCCGGAGGACATTGATTCCCAGACGGGCACCTTCTCCCTGCCGGAGCTGGGCACGCCCTTTGTCCGTCAGATGCTTATGGATTCTCAGCCGCATACCTTCTCGGACTTTCTCCAGATCTCCGGCCTGTCCCATGGAACGGACGTGTGGCTCGGCAACGCGCAGGATCTGATCAAGAACGGCACCTGCACCATCTCGGAAGTGATCGGTACGCGTGACAGCATCATGACGTACTTGCTGCTCAAAGGATTGGAGCCGAAGATGGCGTTCAAGATCATGGAGATTACCCGAAAGGGAAAGGCTCCCTCTCTGTTAACGGATGAACACAAGCAGGCGATGCGCGACCACGGTGTGCCGGAGTGGTACATTGAGTCGTGCTTGAAAATCAAATACATGTTCCCGAAGGCGCACGCGGCGGCGTATATGATTTCCGCTTTGCGTCTCGGATGGTATAAGGTACACCGCCCGGTTGAATACTACGCCGCCTACTTTACGGTGCGCGGAGAGGACTTTGATGGGATTTTGGTGGCGCAGGGGCGCGAAGCCGTCCGCCGCCGGATGAATGAGATTACTATGAAAGGCAAGGAGGCCAGCAAGAAGGAAGAGGACGCGTTTGCGACGCTCCAAATCGTCAATGAAATGCTGGCGCGCGGCATCCAGGTGCTGCCGGTTGATCTCTACCGTTCTCACGCGAAAAAATATCTGGTCGAGGATGGCAAGGTGCGTCTGCCGTTTGCCTCCCTTGGCGGCGTGGGCGAAGCCGCGGCCAACAGCCTCTATGAAGCGGGGCAGCAGGGCGCGTACATTTCGGTGGACGACTTGCAGGCACGCTCCAAGGTGTCGAAATCGGTGATTGAGATGCTGAACGAAGCGGGAGCCTTGCAGGATCTTCCCCAAAGCTCGCAGATGACGCTGTTTTGACAGAAAGACAATGGGAAACCACACAGGGCGGTTTCCCATTTTTCTTGAGTCCGTACAGCAAAAGTATGTGGAAATTATCTCTTGACGCGGATGATTCATCATGATATTATATTAGCGAACTAAAGCGAAAGGCCGTTTTCGCAAGGGAACGGAGCGTGCAGAAGATGAAAAAATACAGCAAAGTAACGCCGGAGGGGACAAAGGATCTTCTCTTTGAAGAGTGTCTGATCAATCGCATGGTGGAGCAGAAGCTGAGCCAAGTTTTTGTGTCGCGCGGCTTCCATGAGGTTGTCACCCCCGCGATGGAATTTATGGATGTGTTCGATCCCGAAACCTCCGGAATCGCTCCGGAGATCATGTATAAAATGTCGGACCGGCGCGGCCGCCTTGTCGTGATGCGTCCGGATTCCACCATGCCGATCGCGCGTCTGGCGGCGACCCGCCTGCAAAACGAGGAAAAGCCGCTGCGCCTGTACTACACACAGCGCATTTACCGCAATAATCCAAACCTGACGGGCCGCAGCGACGAGGTGCTGCAATCAGGCGTGGAGCTGCTGGGTGCGTCGGGAAAACGGGCGGATCTCGAAGCCATTGCCACGGCGGTGGAAGCGCTCTCCCACTGCACGCCGGATTTCCGTCTGGAACTGGGGCACGCGGGCTTTTTCCGCGCAATTGCCGCACAGCTTCCGATTTCTCCGGAGCAGCGCGAGGATATCCGTTCCACGATCGAGGCAAAAAATTACGCCGCGCTGAATACGCTGCTGGACGGCTTGGAACAGACCCGCTCCGTGGCGGCGATGCGCCGTTTGCCCCGTCTGTTCGGCGGGGAGGAGGTCTTTGCCGAAGCGGCTCCGCTGTGCGGAAGCGAGGAAGCGGCCTCCATGCTCGAATATCTACACTCCCTGTACCGCAGTCTGGTGCAGCTCGATCTGGGCGATCGGCTGATGGTGGATCTGGGGCTGGTGCAGCGTAACGATTATTATACCGGCGTGGTGTTCAGCGCCTACGCGCAGGACTGCGGAGACGCGATCCTGCTGGGTGGTCGGTACGATAACCTGTTGTCCCGCTTCGATCTCCCGATGCCTGCCATTGGTTTTTCCGTGAACGTGGACGCGGTGGTGAAGCTGCTGGCGGAGCAGGGCTATGCGCCGGACTGCCCGAAGCCGGATGTGCTGGTGTTCGGGCCGGAGGGATGCGAGATGAAAGCGCTTTTGTTTGCCTCCGGTGTGGCCGCGCAGGGGGGAAGCTGCGAGACCTCCGTATTTGAGACGGAGGAGGAAACCATGGCATATGCACGCCGCCGCGGAATCTGCCGTGTGGCTGTTGTGGGTGATACGGTTCGGGAAATCCGTCTGGAAAACGAAAGAGGAAAGGGGGAGTCCAGATGAAGCCGCTGCGCATTGCGCTGACAAAAGGCCGCCTGGAAAAGGATACGGTGGCCCTGTTTGAGAAAATCGGATATGACTGTGACGCGGTTCACAACAAAGGCCGCCGTCTGATTCTCCCCGTGGGAGATCGGCTGGAAGTGGTTCTGGCCAAAGCCGCGGACGTGATTACCTATGTGGAGCACGGTGTGTGCGATATGGGAGTTGTGGGAAAGGATACGATCATGGAGCACGGCTCCAGCTTCTATGAGGTGCTGGATCTGGGCTTTGGACGGTGCCGGTTTGCGCTGGCCGCTCCCAAAGGGGCGGATTTTTGGAGCGGCTATTCCTCCCGTACCATCGCCACCAAATATCCCGCCACCGCCCGCGCATTTTTTGAGAGCCGTGGGATGGATGTGAGCATCATCAAGATTGAAGGCTCCGTGGAGCTCGCGCCGTTGCTGGGGTTGTCGGACGCGATTGTGGATATCGTGGAGACGGGGACGACGCTCAAAGAGAACGGGCTTGAGGTTGTGGAAGAAATTTGCCCCATCTCCGCGCGGCTGATTGTCAATGTGGCAAGCTTGAAGCTCCGAAAACAGGAGATTGAAACGCTGGTGAGCCAGATGGAGCAGGAAACAAGAAAACGGGAGGGAACAACGCGGTGATCAAAATGGTGACGGAGGGCGGCGCGTCCGCCAGAGAATATGTCAAGCTGTTGAAGGAGAGAAACCGGGAAGCAGGCCTCAAGGTGGAGAACGCTGTCGCGGAAATTCTGGACACAGTCCGCCGGGACGGAGATTCCGCCGTGCGGATGTACGCCGACCGCTTTGACGGCGGCGCGCCGGAGAGCCTGGAGCTGCCGCGCGATCAGGTGGAAGCCCTGGCGGAAAAAGCGGATCCGCTGTTTGTGGAGTCGCTCAAGAAGGCGGCGGCCAATATCCGCGATTTCCATGAGCGGCAGAAGCAGCAGAGCTGGCTCACGACACAGGAGGACGGCGTGCTCATGGGACAGCGGATTCGCGGCCTGTCGCGTGTTGGCCTGTATGTGCCGGGCGGTACGGCGGCCTATCCGTCGTCCGTGCTGATGAACGCGATCCCGGCGAAAATTGCCGGTGTGGGCGAGCTGATCATGGCAACTCCCGTGAAGGGCGGCAAGGCGAACCCCGACATTATGGCGGCGGCTCTTGTGGCGGGCGTTGATCGTGTGCTTCAGGTGGGCGGCGCGCATGCCGTCGCGGCGCTGGCCTATGGAACGGAAAGCATTCCGAAGGTGGATAAGATTGTCGGCCCCGGCAACATCTACGTCGCCACGGCCAAAAAGCAGCTTTACGGCACGGTAGACATTGATATGGTGGCCGGGCCGAGTGAAATTCTCGTTCTGGCCGATGAGACGGCGAATCCGCGCTATCTGGCTGCCGACCTCATGAGCCAGGCGGAGCATGATCCGATGGCTTCCGCCATCCTTCTGACCACCTCCGAAGCGATTGCCCGTGAGACGGCGGCGGAGCTGGAGCGCCAGGTGCAGACGCTTTCGAGAAAGGATATCATTCTGGAATCTCTGTCCAGCTTCGGCGCCATTCTGGTCTGCTCCACCATGGAGGAGGCCGTGGGCTTTGCCAATGAGCTGGCGCCTGAGCATCTGGAGGTCTGCGTGCGCGATCCGATGGAATACATCGGCCGTCTCGATAACGCTGGCTCAGTGTTCCTTGGGAACTACTCGCCGGAGCCGCTCGGGGATTATTTCGCGGGGCCGAACCATGTGCTTCCCACCAGCGGGACGGCGCGTTTCTTCTCGCCGCTCTCCGTGGACAGCTTTGTGAAGAAGTCGAGCTTTATCTATTACACGCGCAGCGCTCTGTTGCCGCAGGCGGACGATATTATCCGTCTGGCGCAGGCCGAAGGGCTGACAGCGCACGCGAATTCCATTCAGGTGCGGAAGGAGGAGCCGTGATTCCATGTATGAGCTGAACGAAAAAATCCGGGATCTCGTTCCGTATGAGCCGATCGCGGGCGAATATCCTGTGCGCCTGGATGCTAACGAGTCGTTTCTTCCGCTTCCAGAAGAAGTTCGCGATCGGATTGCGAAAGCCGCCGCGCAGACGGCCTTCAACCGGTATCCGGATCCGCTTTCCCGCGAGGTGACGGAAGCCTTCGCCGCCTATTACGGCATATCTCCGGAGCTTGTCACAGCAGGAAACGGTTCGGACGAACTGATCTCCATCCTTTGCAGCGCCTTCCTGATGAAAGGGGAGGCGATGATGGTGATCCTGCCGGACTTCTCCATGTATCAGTTTTACGCGTCTATCTCGGAGGGACGCGTCGTGACCTGCGGCAAACGCGAGGATTTGACGATTGACGTGGACGCGGTCATTGAAAAGGCGAAGGCGGAAAATGTTCGCATGATCGTCTTTTCCAATCCCTGCAATCCAACGTCCCTCGGCCTTGCGCGGGAGGAGGTCCGCCGCCTGATTCGTTCTGTGGAAGCACTTGTGGTGCTTGATGAAGCCTATATGGATTTCTGGGATCAGAGCCTTCTGAACGAGGTGGAGGAATACGACAATCTCGTGATTTTGCGCACCTGCTCCAAGGCCATCGGCATGGCGGCCCTGCGCCTGGGCTTTGCCGTATCTTCGCCCCGCCTGACGCGTGTGCTCCGGGCGGTGAAGTCCCCATATAACGTCAATTCGCTTTCTCAGGCGGTGGGGACGCTTGTTCTGGGAGAGCGCGAATGGGAGCAGCAGGCGCGTGCGCAGATTGTGGAGTCGCGCCAATCGCTGCAAAAGACCCTCGTGCGTATGCAGGAGGAGCATCCCGGCACGTTCTCGCTGTATGAGAGCTGCACCAATTTTGTCTTTCTCAAAACCGATCGTGCCGAGTCCATCTTTCGGGGACTTCTTCAGCGCGGCATTGCTATCCGCCATATGGGAGGCTACCTGCGCGTGACGGCGGGAAATGAGGAGGAGAACGCGGCGTTTTTGCGGGCGTTTGGCGAATTGATAGCGGAGGAGGAGACGAAATGAGACAAGCAGCGGCGGAGAGAACGACAAAGGAGACAGACGTTTCTGTTCAGCTTTGTCTCGATGGGGGAGACGTTTCCATTTCCACCGGGATTGGCTTTTTCGATCACATGCTGAACGCTTTCGCCGTGCACGGAGGCTTTGGGTTGACAATCCGTGTGAAAGGGGATCTGGAGGTGGACGGCCACCATACAGTGGAGGATACCGGCATCGTGCTGGGACAGGCTCTCGAGAAAGCCCTCGGTGATAAATCCGGTATTGCCCGCTTCGGCAGCTTTTTTGTTCCTATGGACGAAAGCTTGGCGTTTGGGGCGGTGGATGTCAGCGGCCGTCCGTTCCTACGCTTTCAGGCAGACTTTTCGCAAGAGCGCTGCGGTGAATATGATGCCTGCCTGACGGAGGAGTTTTTCCGCGCGTTTGCAATGAATGCCGGCATCACACTCCATCTGCGTCTGGAATACGGAGCAAACGCCCATCATGAGATCGAAGCGATGTTCAAAGCGGCGGCGCATGCGCTCCGCCTTGCGGTTTCTGAAAAGAAAGGCTTGCTTTCTACGAAAGGTGTATTATAATAGAGATAGATTCTAATGATTTGTTGCTGTATTTTTGGAAAGACGCCATAAAAAATGAAGGTTTTTTCCGTGTAATGCGGCACTGTTTCATAGATACACCGGGGAAGAGGAGTTTCTCTTTGGAAGGAAAGGCGAGGGTGAATCGTTTTGATAGTAATTCCTGCGATTGATATTATGAATGGCTGCTGCGTGCGTCTCGTGCGCGGCGATTACGGCACGGCGTATAAGGTGGCCAGAGACGCGGTGAACACCGCGCAGGAGTTTGAAAAGGCAGGCGCACAGTGGCTTCATATCGTGGATCTCAACGGTGCGATTGCGACAGAGCCGGTTAACACGGATCTGATTTTGAAAATTATTGCGGGCTGCGGTTTGAAAATTGAAATCGGCGGCGGCATCCGGCGGATGGAAACCATTGATTTCTACTTTGAAAAGGGCGTTTCCCGTGTGATTCTCGGTTCGGCGGCGATCAACAATCCCAAGCTGGTTGAGGAAGCCGTGAAAAAATACGGGGATAAGATTGCGGTCGGCATTGACGCCAACGAGGGAATGGTGGCGGCGGAGGGATGGACGGAAACCTCCTCCATCAACTATCTGGAACTTGGAAAGCGTATGGACGCGATCGGTGTGCAGTATATCATCTTCACAGATATTTCGCGCGACGGCACCTTGTCCGGGCCGAATTTCGCACAGTTGGATCTCCTGAACCGCGCTGTTTCATGTAATGTGATTGCCAGCGGCGGCGTCAGCAGTCTCAAAGATATTGTCACGCTGGCGGATCTCAAATTGTACGGCGCGATCTGCGGCAAGGCTATTTATTCCGGAGATCTCAATCTGCGTCAGGCGATCGCCTTGTGCCGGACAGGAAAGGTGTAAGCCCATGACACAGAGCGATTTTTCTTTTCTTGAGGACTATTTTCAAAAATCAGAGCTGCTTCCCGCTATCGTCCAGGAGGATGAGACGGGAGAAGTTCTCATGCTTGCTTATATGAACCGCGAATCCTTCCGTAAAACGCTGGAAACGGGCTATACCTGGTTTTTCAGCCGCTCGCGGCAGGAGCTCTGGAACAAAGGCGCAACCTCCGGCCATCTGCAAAAGGTGGTTTCCATTCACGGGGACTGTGACTGCGATACGCTGCTCGTGCGGGTGGTGCAGACGGGCCCGGCCTGTCACACCGGGAGCCACAGCTGCTTTTTCCGGCAGATTGCTCCCTTGGAACCGTCGTAAACGGCGGGGAGAGATCAGTTTGCGCTTTCCCGTCCTGGGCGGGGATCTGTCAGAAAGGAACAAGAGAAAATCATGAACGACGCATTGAAGCATTTGTATGATACCATCCTTTCCAGAAAAGGAGAACAGCGGGAGGGATCCTATACCTGTTATCTGTTTGAGAAGGGGACGGATAAGATCCTGAAAAAGTGCGGAGAGGAGTGCAGTGAAGTGATCATCGCCGCGAAAAACGGCGACGATCATGAGACTGTGCTGGAAATTTCCGACTTGCTGTATCATTTGATGGTATTGATGGTGAATGAAGGAATTTTACTGGATGATGTGGAGCAGGAGCTGGAGAAACGGAGTGAAAAAACCGGCAATCTCAAGCAGTTCCATCAGGTGGACAAAAACACCTGAAAGGGCGGACAGCGACCGTCAAAGCTTTTTATGCAAAAAAATCGCCGGGAGATTCCCGGCGATTTTTTCAGCTCAAAATGAAAACAAGGAATTAGAATTTATTTCCATTGTTCAAATTCCTTCAAAAACCATACGTCGCCCGCGGTAAACTCACGACCATTGAGGTAGTCAAGAATCCCGCCGGGCGTTGTGAAAGCAAACCGCAGTTTGTAGGAACAGAGCGCCTGATAGCGGAACCCCGTTTCACGATTCAGTGCGTTTGTGCCGTATTTCCCGTCTCCGGCCAGCGGATGTCCAATGGAAGCCAAATGTGCGCGGATCTGATGGGTGCGCCCGGTGAGCAGTTCCACTTCGAGCAGGCTGAATTTCTGCTTTTCCTGTAAAACGCGGTAGCGCGTTTTGATGCTTTTCGAGTCGGCAGAGGGCTTTCGGGAGATGTACACACGGTTTTGACTCTCGTTTTTTTCAAGATACCCGGTCAGCGTGGCTTCCCGCGGTTCAACATGCCCACAAACAATACAGAGGTACAGCTTGACCAGCTCGCGGTCACGGACCTTCTGATTCATGATGCGGAGCGTTTCGGCATTTTTCGCCGCCATCACGATGCCGCCTGTATTGCGATCAATACGATTGATCAACGCGGGGGTGAAAGAGTTTTCCTGCTCGGGGTTGTATTCGCCTTTGTCATACAGATAATGCTGCACGCGGGCGATCAGGGAGTCAAAATGATAGGTTTCGTCCGGATGAACAATCAACCCCGGCTGTTTATCCAGCAAAAGCAAATTTTCGTCCTCATATACGATGGAAAGCTTTTTAGGGGCTTTGAGAAAGTCATATTCCTTCGGAGCCGTTTGGAAAAATTCATCTTTGAGGTACATGGTCAGCCGGTCGCCTTCCTGCAAGCGTGTGGAAATTTCACAGCGCTTCCCGTTCAGCTTGATATCCTTTTTCCGGATGCTCTTATACAGCATCGACTGCGGCAGATTGGGATAGGCTTTCGTAAGAAATTTATCAAGACGCTGGCCAGAGTCATTCGCGCGGATCACAACTTCTTTCATGGTGGAACCCCGTTTTCTATAAAATAGTATGCCTGCGGCGAGCAAGTCGCGCAGCGCCGTCCCGGCGTTAAATTTTGTGCGGAAAACAACCAAGCGGCCCGCGTTGCTGCTGTGCTAACGCGCGGGCTGTAGCGTGCAGGCTCAGCCTGCCCTGCCTGCACATTATAGCATACAATTGTGGATTCGTCACTCCGGCGCAGGTTAGCAGGAGAAGCATTTTCACATCATGACGGTTTATGCTATGATTTATGATACAATATAGACAGAACCTTCAGGGAAGAAAATGGTAAAAAAGATAAGGAGGCGTGTGCGTTTGGCAAAAGAAAAATTGTCGCCGCATTCCGGCCATAGAAAACGAATGAGAGAGCGCTTTTTGCGTGATGGAATTGATTCTCTTCAGGATCACGAAGTATTAGAGCTTTTGTTGTTTTATGCGATCCCAAG
>HHCFC01400__coassemble_2012_pt1 | contig 13463 bp, 10 predicted proteins | sample HHCFC01400__metabat2_high_PE_024 | metagenome-assembled genome bin HHCFC01400
ACAGTACCCCGTCTGTTAATTCCACACATAGAAGGATGGTGTTTTCATCCTCGAAACAATTGTGTGCATTCCCTGCCTATTTAGAAAAAATACCTTTCTGCGGCACAACCGCCAAATTCTATAAAATTTTCTAAAAAACTTGAAAATTACCAGAGAATCAAGTAAGATGAGAGTGCATTTCAGGAAGGACATCCCCAACCTTAGAGAATTTCGATTCCGAAAGGAGCTCAAAGTATGCAATATGCGAACCTGAGCCGCGACGAGGTAACTCGTGTGATCGAGGGGAAGGGCGCTGCTCCGCGAATTCCCCTGCTGTACGATGTTTGGATCGCGGACAACGTATTCGGCGGAGACCCCGCAAAGCGTGAGCAATGGTTCCGCCGGTATCCGTGCGATGTGGACGAAATCTTCCTTACCATGCCGGGCATGACGCAAGGCCCTCCCCGCGACCCGGACTTTTTCTGGGCAGCTCCTGGAACCGTGTACGATGAGACGGGAGGCATGGACGCCCGCAGCGTGCTGGAGGACTGGGAGGACGCGGAAGAATTTTATCGCACCTTTCCCGACCCGGAATCGCCCGCTCTTGTGGAGGGCGAAAAAAAGAAGGATGGACGCTACCTCCTGGGCCGCTGGTGGTACTGCTATTTTGAGCGTCTGTGGTCGCTGCGCGGCATGGAAAACGCGCTGACGGATTTCCTGCTGTATCCGGAGGAGGTGCACCGTCTCTTTTCCCGCCTGACCTCATTTTACCTCAGAAGTATGGAACGGGCAAAAGAAAAATGGGATGTGGACGGTTTTTTTGTCTCCGATGATATTGGAACGCAGACCGGCCCCTTTTTCTCTCTGGAGATTTTCCGGGAATTTTTCAAGCCCTACTATCGCCAGCTGATCGAAAAGGCGCACGCGCTCGGCACTCATTTCTGGCTGCACAGCTGCGGCAACATTGAGCCCTTCCTGGAGGATTTCATCGAGATCGGCCTGGATGTAATCCATCCCATTCAGAAAAACACCATGGATGAGGAAGAGATCGCGAGAAAATACGGCGGAAAGATCTGCATTCTCTCGGGATTTGACGTACAATATCTGATGGCGTTCGGTTCCCCCGACGAGGTCAAGGAGGAGGTCGCACGCCTTCGCCGTATCTTCACACGGCAGGACGGCCGCTTTATGCTGACGATGGGCAATGGTTCCACCTCGGACTGGAAGCAGGAAAACCTGGAAGCTCTCTACGAAGCATCCCTTCCCTAACCGATCGACGCCGTTTTCCAATCCAAGACCGGCGCAAAATAAAGGAGAATACAGCCATGACCAACAAAGAACGATTTACCCGCACACTTAAATGTGAGCCAATCGGAGGCCAGGTGCCGACATTTGAGCTCGTCTTTTTCCTCACCATGGAAGCCTTCGGCAAGCTGCATTTTTCACAGCGCCGCTTCGACCAATGGAAACAGATGAGCCGCACCGAACAGAAGCTGCACATCCGCGATATGGCACAGCTGTACATCCAGACGGCGGAACGCTACGGCCACAGCGCCATTTTCGTCCAGCCGAATGAATTTCCAAATCCCGACGACATGAGCGTAACGCAGGAGCTTCTTGAGACCATCCGCGAGATATCCGGAGACGAATACTTCCTGATGCTCCATGGCGATCCCACCTGGGCCATTCCTGACGGCACCCACATGATGGAGTTCTCCGTGCGCATGTACGAGGATCCCGAAGGACTTGACGAGGAATCGAAAAAGAGACTGGACGATATCCTGCGCGCCGCCTCCTGGCTTGACCGTCACGGCCATCTGCTCGACGGCTTCGGCCTGTGCTCCGATTACTGCCTGAACACCAACCCGTTTTTCACCCCGGATCAATTTGAGGAGCTGATCCAGCCCACGCTCCGCGCTGTAATTGACGGCTTCCGGGAAATGGGCTATTACTCCATCAAACATACGGACGGAAACATCATGCCGATTCTCCGCCAGATCGCGGACTGCAAGCCGGATGCCATCCACTCGCTCGATCCGCAGGGCGGCGTAAGCATTCCTGAGGTAAGAAAAATCGTAGGAGAAAACATCTGCCTGATCGGCAACGTGAACTGTGCCCTGCTGCAAACCGGCTCCGACGAGGAATGTGACGCGGACGTGCTCCGTTCCCTGCGCGAGGGGATGGCTGCCGGAAAAGGCTATGTGTTCGCTACCTCGAACTGCGCCTATACCGGAATGCCGCTCGCACGCTATGAGCGGATGATCGATCTGTGGCGGCAGCATGGCCATTATCCCCCGGAGATCCCGACGGCAGAATAAAACCGCACCACGTTTTCATCAGTCCGGCAGACGGAAATTGATGGGTTCCACCGTCGCGTCAAGGGCGGCAAAACGGTAGCTCATGCTCTGAAGCTTCTCAATGATGCGGGGAAGCTGATCGAGCGTGTCCTTTTTTGCTCCGCTGTTGTGCATCAGAACAATCGCTTTTTCATGACGCGAGGTCTGATCAATCACATTGCGGTAGATGGATTCCGCTGTGGCACCATGCTGGGCGTCACCCGAATCGACATTCCAGTCATAATAAGTATAACCCCGCCGATCCATCTCTGTCACTATGGCGCGCGCTGTACCCTTGTTGTAGCCATTCACGCTTCCGCCCGCATAGCGGTAAATGGTGGGTTCGACCCCGGTGGTATCGTAAATCAGATTCCGTATCCGGGAAAAGTCGCTGAGATACGCTTCGGGGGAAGCGTAAATGCTTGCGTAGTCATGCGTATAGGTGTGAACCGCCAGGGTATGGCCGCGCTTTACGGTTTCCCGCAGAGCCTCCTTATCTTCCTCGGAGGTTTTTCCCACCACAAAGAAGGTAGCTTTGATTCCATAGCGATCCAGCACATCGAGGACTGGGAGCGTCAGGTTCGAAGGGCCGTCGTCAAAGGTGAGATAAACCACCTTATCCCCCGCTTCATGCGGCACATACTCCTGTTTTGTCACATACAGCTCCGGATATGGATCGTTCTCCGGCACCGAAACCGGCGGAACACTCTCGGGAGGAACCGGCTCGCTCTGGGGCTGAGAGGATACGGGAACCGGTTGAGAGGAAACAGGAGGCATTTCGGAGGAAACGACAGGCGTGGAAGAAGGAGCGGCGGGCAGTGCTGCCGAAACAGACGCTTCGCTTTCGGGTGCCTCGGAAACCGGCTCTGATTCTTCCTGAGAAACCGGAACAGCGGAAGAAATCGTCAAGGAAGGAACCGAGCTCCCGGAAACCGGAACAGAAATTGTATGCTCCGGTTCCACGCGATTTGAGAGGACGGGATCCAAAAGGCCGTCATAAAAAATGACAGCGCACAGCAAAAACAGTCCAACCGCCGAGAGCGACAGGATTACATTGCGCAGATGTCTTGTTCTTCTCCTTCGTTTCATGGGATCCGCCTCCAAAATCTGACAATTTCCATGTTTTCATTATACCATTGCCCCCTATAAGACTCCAGTAAAATTCCTGTCATGGATATTACAAATCAGAGATTTATGAAGGGTGTGTAAAATATCAAAAAGCGATGCTTTTTGCAGAACTTTTCCGTCTGCAAAAGCATCGCTTTTTTGGTTATTCCAAACCGCTTTGTTCAAGCGCTATCAGACATAAAACAGAATATCCTCATAGACCGGGAAGGGCCAGTTTTCCTTGCCGACAAGCAGTTCCAGCTCGTCGGCCGCGGCTCTCGCCTTCTCCATGGCCGGGATAATTTCCGCACGGCAATAGGCTGCCGCCAGATGCACATCCTCCGGCGTTCCCTGCTCTTTGCCCTGCAAGGCTTCCTGCGCCTGTATCAGCTCTTCCGTTTTCGCGCTGATCGCACCGGCAAGCTTCTTCTCTGCCGGAGCATCGATCCCGATCCCAGCCTTGGCGGCAGCCGAGGAAGCCACCTTTCCGGAATATTCCACACAGGCGGGAAGAATCTGACGGCCAATCATGCGGAGCATGGTTTCCGCTTCAATATGGATGGTTTTGGCATATTCCTCCAACCCAATCTCCTCGCGGGATTTCATTTCCTCAACGGTGTACACACCATGACGTGTGAAAAGGGAAACATTCTTCTCGCTGGTATAGAGGGGCAGGGCATCCGGCGTGGAACGCAGGTTCAGCAGACCGCGCCGCGCTGCTTCCTCCTCCCACTCCTTGCTGTAGCCGTTGCCGTTGAAGATGATACGGCGGTGCGTTCTCAGTTCACGGCGAACCAGGGCGGCAAGGGCCGTGTCAAAGTCCCCCGCTCCTTCCAGTTCATCGGCAAAGACGCGCAGCGCTTCCGCAACGGCGGTATTGAGCATAATGTTGGTGCATGCGATATTGAAGGAAGAGCCAGGCATACGGAATTCAAACTTGTTGCCGGTGAACGCAAAAGGCGAAGTGCGGTTGCGATCGGAGTTATCCAGCGGAATCGGAGGAAGAACAGACGCTCCAACGGAAAGCGGCGTTTTCGCGCTGTCCTCACAGCCCTCGCAATCCTTTCCGGAGACGAGAGACTCAATGACCGCGTCCAGATCGTCACCCACATACATTGACACAATAGCGGGCGGTGCTTCGTTCGCGCCAAGACGGTGATCGTTGCCCGCGCTGGCTACGGAAATGCGCAGCAGATCCTGGTACTCGTCAACCGCCTTAATCACAGCCGTGAGGAACAGCAGGAACTGCGCGTTCGAGATCGGCGTCTTGCCGGGATCGAGAAGGTTTTCTCCCGTATCGGTGGAAATGGACCAGTTGTTATGTTTGCCGGATCCGTTGATTCCCTCAAACGGCTTTTCGTGCAGCAGGCAGACAAAGCCATGGCGTCCCGCCACCTTCTTCATCATTTCCATAGCAAGCTGGTTGTGGTCGGTGGCAATGTTCGTGGTGGAAAAGACCGGAGCCATCTCGTGCTGGCACGGCGCCACCTCGTTATGTTCCGTTTTTGCGGCGACGCCCAGCTTCCAGAGTTCCTCGTCCAGATCATCCATAAAAGCCTTCACGCGCGGGCGGATGGACCCAAAATAGTGATCCTCCAGCTCCTGGCCTTTGGGGGAAGACGCGCCGAACAGCGTGCGCCCGCTCAGGATCAGATCCAGACGCTTCGCATAGTCCTCCTTGTCAATCAGGAAATATTCCTGCTCCGCGCCCACGGTAGTGGTGACACGGCGGACATCTTTTCCAAACAGCTTCAATACGCGGCAGGCCTGACGGCTGATCGCGTCCATGGAGCGCAGAAGCGGCGTTTTCTTGTCCAGGATTTCTCCGGTGTAGGAACAGAACGCCGTGGGAATACAGAGCGTCTTATCCTTGATGAACGCATAGGAGGTCGGATCCCAGGCGGTATAACCGCGGGCCTCAAAGGTGGCGCGCAGGCCGCCCGATGGGAAGGAGGAAGCATCCGGCTCGCCCTTTGTCAGCTCCTTGCCGGAGAACTCCATGATCACCGCCCCGTCCCCGGTCGGGGAAAGGAAGGAATCGTGCTTCTCTGCCGTGACTCCCGTCATTGGCTGGAACCAGTGTGTAAAATGGGTCGCGCCATGCTCGATCGCCCAGTCCTTCATCACGGACGCAACGACATTCGCCACGCCGGGCGCCAAAGGACTTCCCTCTTCCATCGTCTTTTTCAGCGCGCGAAAAATATCCTTCGGAAGCCGGTCGCGCATAACCGCTTCGTTAAACGAAAGGCTTCCAAACAATTCCGGGATTCTGCTCATACAAAACACTCTCCTGTCCGCCGCCGAAGCGGCCTGTTTTTCTATGTAAAAAGGCGCCGCGGGAAGGGGAAAATCCCCTTGCACCGCAGCGCCTTTGCTGCCTGTATTCAGTTGCTTTTTGAGAAGCGAGATTTAATCCTCATACTGCCGGATCACCGTCAGCGCGGCCTCTCTCCGGGAAACCCGGAGATCCATCGCGCGGCGCTCCAGACAATGGTGCGCTTCGTCCTCCGTCAGATGCAGCCGTTCGACCAAAAGACATTTCGCACGGCACGCCAGACGGGTATCGTCCAGCTTTTGCAGCAGCTCCGCGTTCTTTTTCTGAAGCTGCGCAATCCTTCTGCGGGACACGGAAATGAGACGAACCGCCTGCGCCAAAGCGGAACGGGAGAGCGGTTTTTCCAAAACGAAAACTCCCAAATTTTCCAGCGGAAGAGCTACGTCGGCAGCCTGCACAGCAGGTGCGACCAAGATGATTCCCGCCGTGGTGGCGTCCGCCAGGGAAGCCGCCAGATCGCTGCCAAACTCATCCGGCAGCGGCGCATTGATCAGGACCAGAGAGAGGGAAAGCTCCATCATTTTGCGGCGGGCCTCCCCCGCGCTGGCTGCCGTGACGGTTTTGGAACAGCCGCATCCCTTGAGAAGCGAGGTCAGGGCGGGAAGGGCTTTCTCCCCACTCACAATCAGAGCGCTCTCCATTGTCCATCCCTCCCGTATCGCGGCGGAATCCGCCCGATCCGTTTCTCAGATCCGATCGAAATACCGCTCAATCTCGTAGCGGTACGGGTCATTTGCGGCCCGGTATGCCTCAAATTCCTTCCCCTTCTGAACAAAGTACTGGGAAAGGTATTTTTCCGGCAGTACAGCATGGATAAAGTCACTTTTCCATGCCTCGTCGATCGCCGCGCCCAGTGTCTGCGGCAAGCGCTTTTCCGCGGGAGTCAGCGAACCGTCGAAATCCGAAGGAGACGGCAGCTGCAAATTGTCCCGCACGCCGCTGAGTCCCGCTTCGATCAGAAGCAGGGCCACCACATAAGGATTGCAGGCCGGATCCGGCGAGCGCACCTCCATGCGGGAATCCTCCCCCTGCGCGGCAGGGAGACGAACCAGCTGGGAGCGGTTCTGTGCCGACCAGCCCACGCCGGCCGGCGCTTCAAAGCTGCCGAGACGCCGGTAGGAGCCCGGCAGAGGATTCGCAAACGCGGTGATCGCCGGGATATGGCGCAGGATACCGGCCAGCATGGAAGATGCCAGAGGATCCGGATCGCTCAAAAAGTCCTCAAACAGATTTTTTCCATCCTTCCAGGCGGAAAGGTTGAAATGCAGTCCGCTGCCGCTCTCCTTTTCAATCGGCTTGGGAAGGAAAGAGGCAAACAGGCCGTTCTGCGCCGCGACAGCCTTCACGGCCGTGCGGAGCGTCATGAGATTGTCGGCCGCCTGAAGCGGGGCGGAGCGATGAAAATCCACCTCATTCTGCCCCGGTCCCTGTTCGTGATGGGAGCGCTCCGGGCGCAGGCCCATTTCCTCCAGGGTCAGGCAGATGCTCCGGCGGACGTTCTCCCCATGATCGAGGGGCGTCATATCGAAATAGCCCGCCTTGTCATACGGCTTGAGAACGGGCTCTCCCCGCTCGTCGGTGGAAAACAGGTAAAACTCACATTCCGGGCCAAGCTGGAAAGAAATCCCCTGCTCCATCGCTTTGCGCTCGGCCTGCCGGAGCAGGAAACGGGCGTCCCCCTCAAAGGGCCTGCCGTCCGGATACCGGATGGTGCAGTAGAAGCGGGCCACACAGCCCTCCGAGGGTCTCCACGGGAAAATCGCCAGCGTATCGGGATCCGGAAACAGGAACAGATCGGACTCCGTCACATTGCCGAAGCCCGGAATGGCGGAAGCGTCAAAGGAAACACCTTTTTCAAAGGCGTGTTCGAGATACGACGACAAAATGGCGATGTTTTTCTGAACGCCGAAGATATCGCAAAATGCCAGCCGGATAAACTTGACATCGTTTTCCTCCACAAATTGCAGAATATCCGAAATTCCCTGTGTCATCGGACTCGCTCTCCTTTCGTGGGCCGCGCTCCGGCGCGTCCCCGCTTCTGACAAATCTTATTTGCCCAGCAGTCGGTGCATGACCTCGCGGTAGGCCTCTTCCTCACCGCCGAGATCGCGGCGGAACAGATCCTTGTCGAGGTGGGCATGCGTCTTGACGTCCCAGAAACGGCAGGTGTCGGGGCTGATCTCGTCGGCCAGAATAATGCTGCCGTTCACATCGCGGCCAAATTCCAGCTTGAAGTCAATCAGCTCGATGCCGGCGGTCTTGAGGTACTCGCCCAGCTCTTTGTTGATCTTCATGCTGTAATCCGCAATCTGACGCAGCTCCTCGGGGGTGGCGGCGCCCAGAGCGGCGATGTGGTAATCATTCACCAGCGGATCGCCCAGCGCATCGTCCTTATAGCAGTACTCCAGCACGGTGCAATTGAGCTTGGTACCCTCTTCCATGCCGAGACGCTTGGCAAGGCTGCCTGCGGCAACATTGCGGACAATGACCTCCAGCGGAACGATCTGCACCTTTTTGACGAGGGTTTCCGTCTCGGAAAGCTCCTCCACCAGGTGGGTCGGGATCCCCTTGCTCTCCAGGAACTTCATCAGATGGTTCGTCACCTGATTGTTGACCGCGCCCTTGCCGCGAATCGTCCCGCGCTTTGCGCCGTTTCCTGCGGTGGCGTCGTCCTTATACTGGACGAGATAAACATCCGGGCGGTCCGTTTTGAATACCTTCTTTGCTTTTCCTTCATAAAGCAGTTCCAGTTTTTCCATGATTCAAAATCCTCTCTTCCTGCGGCAAATTTCCGTAGTTGATCCACAAAGGGCACTACGGAAGTATGTACCCCGCAGCGCCCTTGCTGTTTACGATTGTTATTTTACCGCGTTCCGGTGCGTCTGTCAAGCCGATCCGCGCAAAGTGCGCAGATTTTATACTTTGCTGTAAAATCGCGGGATTTTCTTTTGCGGAATCGTCTCTTCTTCTGAAATTTCAAAAATGCCATCTTGCAGGATCTTGATCTTTTTCCTGCAAAGTGATATAATGCTTCGCGATGAACAAAGGCGTTCGCAGACCGCTTTCCACAAAGCGGCCTGGGGACGTCTTTTTCTTTATGTATTTTTCCGGGCGCGCACAGCCGCCTTGCCCGGCACAGGAGGGAACGCCATGGAACAGCCAATTTATCTTCTGCTGGAAAACGGAGAATGGTTTGAAGGAAAAAGCTTCGGCGCACAGCCTGCAAACAGCGGTATTTCCGGCGAAGTCGTTTTCACCACCGCCATGACGGGGTATCTGGAGACTCTCACCGATCCCAGCTATTGCGGGCAGATCGTGGTGCAGACCTTTCCGCTCATCGGAAATTACGGAATCATCCCCGAGGATTTTGAAAGCAGCCGCCCGCGGCTTACAGCTTATGTGGTAAAAGAATGGTGCCGGGTTCCCTCCAACTTTCGCAATGAGGGGGATCTCGACGCCTTTTTAAAAGAAAAGGGAATTCCGGGGCTGTACGGGATCGACACACGCGCCCTGACGCGCCGCCTGCGCGATCACGGCTCCATGAACGGCCTTTTGACTCTGACTCCTCCCCCTTACTCCGAGGAAACCATCCAGGCACTGCGGAACACACGTCCGGAACCTCCCGTGCCGCTGGTCACGCGCCGGGAACCGGAACGCTTTGGGGAGGGGGAAACCCATATTGTCCTGTGGGACTTTGGAGCCAAGCAGAATCTGATCCGTGAGCTGGTCCGGCGCGGCTGCCGGGTGACAGCGGTTCCCTCCTTCTTTACGGCGGAGCAGATTCTGGCGCTGCATCCGCAGGGAGTGCTCCTTTCCAACGGCCCCGGCGATCCCGCCGACAACACAGCGGTCATTCAGGAAACAGCGCGTCTCTTTGCGGCGAAAATCCCGATGATGGGCGTCTGTCTCGGGCATCAGCTGATGGCACTCTCGCGCGGCGCGCAGACGGAAAAGCTTCCGTTCGGCCATCGCGGCGCCAACCAGCCCGTCAAAGATAACGAGACGGGACGCGTCTCCATCACCAGCCAGAACCACGGCTACACCGTCCGCCCGGACAGCCTGCCGGACTGCGCGTCCCTGCGCTTTCTGAACTGCAACGACGGTACCTGCGAGGGAATCGTCTACCGCGACGCGCCCGCCTTTTCCGTCCAGTTTCACCCAGAAGCCTGCGCGGGCCCGCACGACACCGCCTATCTGTTTGACGATTTTCTCAAACTCGTCCATCATTCGGAAAGCGAGGGATTCTCATGCCGCTGAAACAACACCTCAAGAAAGTTCTTGTCGTCGGCTCCGGCCCGATTGTGATCGGCCAGGCCGCGGAATTTGATTATGCCGGAACGCAGGCCTGCCGCGCACTGCGCGAGGAAGGGCTGAATGTTGTCCTCGTCAACTCCAATCCAGCCACCATCATGACGGACGGAGCCATCGCGGACGAAGTGTATGTGGAGCCGCTGACGCTCTCCTCCCTGCGCGAGATCATCCGCCGGGAAAAGCCGGACGGCCTGCTCTCCACCCTCGGCGGTCAGACAGGCCTGACGCTGTCGATGCAGCTTGCCCGCGAGGGCTTTTTACAGGAACAGGGAGTGGAGCTGCTCGGGGCGAAGCTGGAAACGATTGAAAAGGCGGAGGATCGTGAGCTGTTCAAGGAGACAATGGAATCCATCGGCGAACCGGTGATTCCCTCCCGTGTAGTCACTGAGGTGGAAGATGCTCTCTCGTTCGCGGAGTTCATCTCCTATCCCGTCATTGTGCGCCCTGCCTTCACACTTGGCGGCACCGGCGGCGGTATCGCCGGGAACGGAAAGGAACTTTCCGCGATCGCCGCGAACGGCCTGCGCCTTTCCCCCATCCATCAGATTCTGGTGGAAAAATGCGTTTCCGGCTGGAAGGAGATTGAATTTGAAGTGATGCGCGACGGAGCCGGAAACGTCATCACCGTTTGCTCTATGGAAAATCTGGATCCCGTGGGCATCCACACGGGCGATTCCATCGTCGCCGCCTCGGCTTTGACACTGGCGGACCGCGAATATCAGATGCTGCGCACCGCCGCTCTCAACATTATCTCCTCCCTTGGCATCGAGGGAGGCTGCAACTGCCAGTTTGCCCTCGACCCGGAAAGCTTCCGGTATGCCGTGATTGAGGTCAACCCGCGTGTATCCCGCTCCTCCGCTCTGGCCTCCAAGGCGACCGGCTACCCGATCGCGCGCGTCGCCGCCAAAATCGCCGTCGGCCTGACGCTCGACGAGATCCCGAACGAGATCACCGGCAAGACGGCGGCCTGCTTTGAACCCGCGCTCGATTATGTGGTGGTCAAGTTCCCGAAGTGGCCCTTTGACAAATTCATCTATGGATGCCGCCGTCTGGGCACGCAGATGAAAGCAACCGGCGAGGTCATGGCCATCGGCCGCAGCTTTGAACAGGCCATGATGAAGGCGGTGCGCGGCGCGGAGGTTTCACTGGACACACTCGCTATGCCGAAGCTTGCATCCTTGACGGAGGAGGAGCTGAAAAAGAAAATCCACGCGCAGGATGATGAGCGCATTTTTGCTGTTTATGAAGCACTGCGCCGCGGCACGCCGATCGGTGAACTGCACCGCCAAACCAAGATTGACGAATGGTTCCTCGCGAAGCTGTGGAATCTGGCGGCGATGGAACGCGCCCTGCGGGACGAGCCACTGACAGAAGAACTGTACCGCACAGCCAAGCTGCTTGGCTTCCCGGACAGCGCAGTGCGCCGTCTTTCCGGTCAGGAGCCCCCGCTTGCCCTGCCCGCTTCCTGCAAGATGGTCGACACCTGCGGCGCGGAGTTTGAAGCGGAAACGCCGTACTTCTATTCCTCTCCCGGCGAGGAAGATGAAGCCCTGCCATTCCTAAAACGGAAAGCCAGCGGGAAACCTGTGGTGCTGGTGTTCGGCTCCGGCCCCATCCGCATCGGCCAGGGAATTGAATTCGACTACGCCTCCGTCCACTGCGTTATGGCGCTCAAGCGCGCGGGATACGAGGTGGCCATCGTCAACAACAACCCCGAAACCGTCTCCACCGACTTCAACACCGCTGACCGTCTCTACTTTGATCCGCTCACGGCAGAGGATGCTCTGCGCATTGTGGAGCTGGAAAAGCCTGTGGGCGTGGTCGTGGCCTTCGGCGGACAAACAGCCATCAAGCTGACCAAACCCCTCGCGGCGGCGGGCGTGCCAATCCTTGGCACACAACCGGACGGGATCGATCTCGCGGAGGATCGCGGACGCTTTGACGCGCTATTGGAAGAACTGGGAATCAGCCGCCCATCGGGGCGCTCCGTTCTCACCGAACAGGAAGCGCTCCAAGCCGCCCATGAGCTCGGTTATCCCGTCCTGATGCGTCCCAGCTACGTGCTCGGCGGACAGAATATGATCATCGCGTTTACGGATAACGACATCCGGGAATATATGAATGTCATCATCACAGCCAACCCGGACGCGGATGTTCTCATTGACAAATACCTGATGGGAACCGAGGTGGAGGTGGACGCGGTATGCGACGGCGAGGATGTGCTGATTCCCGGCATCATGGAGCACATTGAGCGCGCCGGAATCCACTCGGGCGACTCCATCGCCATCTATCCGGCATGGAATCTGAGCGAGGGACTGACCCGCCAGCTTGTGGACTTCTCGAAAAGGCTGGCTCTGTCCCTTGGAGTCAAAGGATTGGTCAACATCCAGTACGTCATCCATGAAGGAAAAATCTATGTCATCGAAGCAAACCCGCGCTCCTCGCGCACTATCCCCTACATCAGCAAGGTGACGGGGATCCCGCTGGTGGAGCTGGCCGTGCGCGCTATGCTGGGTGAAAAGCTGTCCCACATGGGATACGGCACCGGCCTGGCTGCCCCCGCCGCCTATCACGCGGTCAAAGTTCCTGTGTTCTCCTTTGAGAAGCTCGGCGGGGTGGATACCCAGCTCGGCCCGGAGATGAAATCCACGGGCGAGGTGCTCGGCATCGCGCCCACCATGGAGGAAGCCCTTTACAAAGGGCTGATCGCCGCGGGCTACCGGATCGAAACCGGGAAAGGCCTGCTGGTGACGGTACGGGATTCCGACAAGGGCGAAATCGCGCCGATTGCCGCTGCTTTCGCCGCCCTCGGCTTCCCGCTCTACGCCACGCAGGGCACAGCCAATATCCTGCGCGAAGCAGGACTGACAGTGGAAACCGTACAGAAAATCCATGAGGCGAAGGAAAACACAATGACGCTTCTGGAAAGCGGAAAAATCGGCTGCATCCTCTCCACCTCCGCCAAGGGGCGTATTCCGGCGCGCGACAGTGTGAAGATCCGCCGCAAAGCAGTCGAGCTGGGGATCCCCTGTCTGACGGCTCTCGATACGGCGGCAGCCCTTGCATCTATTCTCGGCCGGAATTTCCGCGAGGAGGATCTGGTTCCGTTGGATATTGCAAAAATCACCCCCGCAAAAAACGGATGATATCGCTTTTATACTATGCTATAATAATGAAAGAAACGGCACGCCAGCAGTTCGCGCCCCTTGTGGGTGCGGTAAATCTCACCATCACGGATGGCATCAAGTTTGCCGCTGACGCATGAGGGTAAAACGTAAGAAAGATGGAGGAACCGATACGATGAAGCTGAATGAACATTACCTTTCCCTGGAGGAAAGCTATCTTTTTTCGGAGATCGCGCACCGCGTTTCCCGCTACACAGCGGAGCACCCGGA
>HHCFC01400__coassemble_2051_pt1 | contig 13146 bp, 9 predicted proteins | sample HHCFC01400__metabat2_high_PE_024 | metagenome-assembled genome bin HHCFC01400
CAACATGCAGGTCTGTATGGCGCGGGTACGCCAGAAGCTGAAACGGATCTGCCCCAAACGGCAATATATTGAAACCATCCGTCAAAAGGGTTATCTGTTCCGGGGCGAACCGGAAACAAACTGAGCCGTATAGGGCTACGCTTTCCGCGAACGCCTGATCACCAGCGCGGCAGCTCCCCCGGAGACCGCAAGCCCGCCCAGCACAAGCAGCATCTGCTGCCCCGCAGAAAGCGCGCCCGCAGGCTTTTGAGCCTGCTCCGCCGTTTCCGTCTCCACGGGATCAGGCTCGGGATCCGCCGTCAGCAAAAGCGGTTCTTCCAGGATCTCCTCTTCGGGGGAGACGGCGGCTTCCTCTTCACCGGCCTGTGCCTGATCCCTCTGCGCGGCCATGTCCAGCACAGCGGCCGGCTTCGGAGCCGGGGATTTTTCCCCTTCCGCATCCTGCACAGAGGCGGGAATCTCCGGCGTTTCCGCCTGCTCCGCCTCTGAACCGTCTGTCCCGTCTGCTTCCGGATCGGCTGGCGTTTCCTCCGTGGATCCGGTACTTTCCTGAGACGGTTCTTCTTCTCCCAAATTATCCTGACCGTTATCAATGGGGAGCGGATCCCGATCCAGCGGCAAGGGATTGACGGCGCCGCCCCGGTTTCCTCCCTGATCCGCCGATTCCTCCTGCGGAAGCAGGAAGCTTTCTGTTGACCAGAAATGATCCTCTGCCTCATTGGTTCCTCTGACACGGTACCAGCGCGGTGTGCTGTCCGGTACCTCAAAGACAGCAACCGGGTTTCCGTTCAGATCGGTTGAAAGGGTAAAATCCGGCTCCTCCCACACCGTCCATGTCCTTCCCTCGTCCTGTGAGATTTCTCCCCACAGCCTGTCCAGCTCATCGGGCAGCTGTCCGAGCACGAGCTGGGCGGCAGCCGCCTCTTTTCCGGACCAGAAGGCATCTTTTACGATAAGCTCATCCAAACGATACCAACGGACGGAAACAGACGGCGGAACCTCGGAGGGAATCGGCGTGCCGCCGGCATCCACACAGCTTCCCGTCAGCGTCCATTCGCCGGAGGTTCTCCCGTCATAGCCGGACAGATCCCAGGCCAGCGCAACCTCCTTCCACTCCTCCTTCCCGTTTTCCTGCACATAGGCCGTCAGGGAGGAGGGCAGAGCCTCCATGGTCAGCGGTGTCCCCTCCTCCAGCCGCACATCCTTGAGCGGGCGGTTTTCGTTCTCCACAAACGGCGTGCTCCACTGCACCAGATCCTCCGGCAGATCCATCCCCTGCACCTTCACAGATGCGCCGGGATCCTGAAGGATCAGAAGCCCCTCGCCCTGTAAATTCAGCTCCACATCCGTCAGAACGAGGGTTCCGCCCTCCCTGACCACGATCAAGGGCTCGTCGGACAACGCCGCGTGCAGCACCGGGCTGGCTTCCTTGTCGCTTCCGATCGCAAAAGTACCGATTTTGAGAAAAGCCCCCTTTTCCACCACGATGGGACCGTCCAGATACACATCCAGCGTTCCGGGATACATGCCCTCCTGAAGATAGGGATTTCCCGCAAAGTCTGCGGAAAGCGTCTCATAGGTGCGCATCTCTCCCTCTTCCAGGATTTCCGGTCCCAGATGCACGGTGTGCTGCGTCGCACCGTCGCCGGGCTGCCCGCCGTCCGAAGGCCCTCCAATCAAAGGGGGATCCCCGCCGGAATCGCGAAATTCCAGAGCGCTGACAGGGAACCCGATTTCTCCGAGCACCCCTAACCACAGGCAGATCAAAACGAGGACAGCAGCTGCTTTCCGGTACTTCATCCTGCGATACTCTCTCCTTTTGAGGTGAAATATGAAAAACGAACGATGGCGCAGCCTGCTGGTTCTGCTCCTCCTGCTCATAGCCGGAGGATCCGGCTTTCTTCTCCTGCTGCGCTGTGACAACAAATATACACAGGCCCTCCCAGCCGCTCCGGGAATCAACCTGCTTCAGGAGGATCCCTCCCAGCCTGCTTTTCTGGTGGACGGCTGGGAATACTATCCGGGCGTTTTACTGGATCCGGAGGAGATTTCCTCCTCCCAGGCCGGTTTTCTCTCTGTCTATGTCGGGCGGTATCCTAACTTTTCCGAGCAGCTTGGCTCTCCCTTCGGCGAGGCTACCTACCGCCTGACCCTGCGCAACGAGGGAGAACCCGTCCCGCTTGTCCTGTATATCCCGGAGCTGCTGTGCGCGGGAAAAATTTACATCGCGGGAACCGAGGCGGGAGAGCTGGGCAGCATCGATCCGTACCGTCCTCTTGCGGCCGACGGCTTCTACGCCTTCACCGCCGGGGAAGAAACGGAAATTGTCATCCAATGTGTCAACTACACGCACTATTATTCCGGCCTGTACTACCCTCCCGCGGTCGGGACGGCGGAGGGGATTTCCCACCTGGTCACAACGCGCCTGGCGGTGTACGGCTTTCTCTGCTTTGCCCCACTGGCTGTCGCGCTTTCCAACCTGGCTCTGTGGGCCATGGGGCGTGAAAAGCTGTCCCGGAGGATGGGGCTTCTCTGCCTTTGCTCCTCCCTGCGCACCGCCTACCCGTTTCTCCATGCGCTCGGATTTCCTCTGGTGTGCCTGCTGTACTCCATGGAGGACGCCTGCGGCGGCATTGTCCTGCTGTGTGCCATGCACATCGCGGGGGAATTGTCGGGGGCTGTAAACCGCTGGTATCATCGTCAGCTGGCGATACCAGCCGCCGTAGGGATGTGCACCGCTTTTGCTGTCTTTCCTGCGCTCATTTTACCATATGTGCCTTCTTTCATCAACCTTTACGGGATCGTTCTTTTCATTTATAAAGCCTTATCCGGCGCATATTTGCTCCTTCTGGCCGTGCGCGCCCTGCGGACGGGCGATCCGCTCAGCCGCTTCCTGCTGTTTGCGGCCGGGCTGTACGGTCTTTCCCTGACCGTTTCCACTCTCACCATCAACTCCTTCGAGCCCGCCCGGGGCGCATGGCCGGAAGAATACGGCGGCTTCCTGCTGACCTTCGGCTTCGCCGCGCTGATGGTCCGCCGCAGCATCCTGCTCTCACGTGAAAACCAGCGGCTCACCTGCCATTTGCAGGAGGCCGTGGATCGCCGCACTCACGCGATCGAAACCCTTCTCGCGGAGCGCCGGGAACTTCTGGGCAGCCTGATCCACGATCTGAAAAACCCGCTTGCCGCCGTGAAAAGCTACGCTGAGCTTGTGCGCAGCGGCGGGGTGGCGCTGGATCGGGAAACCGCCGGATACCTGGACGCGCTCACGGATCGGGTCGGGGCCATCGAGGAGCGTTTTTCCTTCCTGCAAAGCTTTTCACGGGGCGAGCGCGGCGCGTCAGCCCTGCAAACCTTTTCCCTCTCCGGTTTTCTGCGGGAATTCTATGAGGATAACCGTCCCGATATGGAGCTTTCAGGGCAAAGCTTCCATCTCGTGCTTTGCCCGGGGGAGCTTTTCCTGCGCGGGGATCCGGAACGCCTGCGCGCCGCTCTCGAAAACCTGTGCTATAACGCGCTGTCTTTCACGCCCAAGGACGGGACCATCACTCTGTCTTTGGAGCAGGAAAACGGGATGGCCGCTGTCCGCGTGAGCGATACAGGTGCCGGAATTGCTCCGGAGGATCTCCCCCATGTCTTTGAACGCGGCTTCACGCGCCGTCCCGAGGGGGAGGGGATGGGCCTGTTTATTGTGCGGACCATCACACTCGAGCACAGCGGAACGGCGGAGGTTTCCTCCTTGCCGGGCCACGGCAGCGTATTCACGCTCCGGTTCCCGCTGAGCGCTCCGGATTTGCCCGAAGAAAACGCATAAAAAGGACGCGCTGTGCGGAACATTCCACACAGCGCGTCTTGTTTCGTATCAAATTCCTCCCTCACCCCCTTTATGCACATTCGCAGTCCACAGGGCGCTCGGGCGCTTTGAGCTGGAGCACCATCACCGTCACATCGTCGTCGTGACCGTCGCTGCGCCGGGCGATCGCGCCGGACACAAGTTCTTCGGCCAGCTCCTGCGGGAGCGAGCCGGAAAAATCCTGCACCGCGCTGAGCACCCAATCGTCGCCCGCGGCCACTGCCCCGTCACTCATAAGCACGATCAGATCCCCGTCCCCCAGAACCTCATCGCGCCGGGAGAAGGATGTTTCATTGAGAATCCCCACCGGCAGGGAGGGCGCGTCCACCCACGCCGCTCTCCCTTTTTTGCGCACAATGGACGCGGCGGCTCCCGCTTTATAGAAATCGGCGGCTCCGCTGAAACGGTCGAGGAGAACCAGATCCAGGGTGGCGAGCGATTCATCCCCCGACTTCGCGATCAGCGCCGAGTTGACGATTTGCAGAGCGGCCTCCGGACCGATCCCGGCTTGCAGCAAACGCGACAGGATGCCGCTGGCCATCGCCCCGTCCACGGCGGCGCGCCCGCCCGATCCCATACCGTCGCTCAGAACGGCAGCCTGTCTTCCGAAGCCGTCGGGGAAATATTCAAAGCTGTCCCCGCAGAGTGTCCCATTCCCGCAGATGTGCTGGGAAAATCCCGTGGCAACACGGTAAACCGGCTTTTCGCTCATCTGAATCCGGCATTTCCCCTGCGCCGTGCTGACACAAGGCAGCTCAAACGCTTTCCCGCACGCGCGGGAAACCTCCTTCACAATCTCATTGCGGCTCAGACGGCTTTTCTCCCCGCGCGCCGCCTCGGCCTCCACCGTCATGCGGCCGAAGCGATCCACCCGGCAGCTCACATCCAGCGGCAGAAGCCCCATGGCACGCAGCGATTCCGACACGCGCCGCGCGGCCGCGAAGTCAAACCGCTCATAAAGCTCCAGCTCCCCCGCCATATCTTCAAGCATCCGGCTCACCGTGCCGAACTGTCCGGCGACAAGCGAACGAATCTGCGCCAGCCGCCGTTCCGCGGCCTCGCGGACGGTAAACTCCGAATAGTTGCGGTTGATGTTGGCAATCAGTTCGTTGACACGGGCGCAGTGGGAGGAAAAATGATCCGGCAGGTCCTGCCGTGTCACACGACCGTCGCGGCGGAGAGCCGTGGTGAGCGAATTGAATGCGTCGATGGTGCGGGTATAACGCTGCCCCCAGCAGTACAGGTGCAGACTGCACCCCGCGCAGGTCTCCTTTTCCAGACGCTTGTACACGCCGTTGATATCCGGCGCGCAGGTAAAGGCCAGCTTGCGCGAAACCTCCTCCACCGATTCGGACACACCGCCAAGCGCCTTGGACGCATAATCCAGCTTCATGATCACGGTACGGCGCAGCGCATCGCTTTTTGTCAGATCCTCACGGCGCAGGAAAAGCCCCGCGATCATGCCGCCCAGCTTCGCGGGAAGCGCCAGATAGACCGCTCCCGCCGCCGCGGACTCCACCAAAGCCATGAGCGCCGCGGACTGGTTCCCCACCTGCAGGGAGGCCACCGCGCCCGAGAGCGCGAACACCACCGCCGAGGCCAGGCGGCCCAGCGGAGAAAACAATCCCGCCATCAGGCCGCCGAGAGCGTAAGCGCCGGAGAGATACGTCAGACCTGTGGTGGAAAGGCTGAACAGCACGCCCGCCACAATGCCCGCCACGGCTCCCCCCGCCGCCCCGGCACAGCGCGCGGCGAACAGGATGATCAGGCAAGCCAGGATCCGTCCCACAGACACGCCCCCCACCGCCAGACCGGAGAGCGGCAGGATCAGAAGGCCGCCCGCAAACGTCAGCCCCGCGGCCTCCTGCCCGGAGAGCGGCTTTCCCGCCGCCGCGCGCCGCACGGCTCCCTCCGACTGCGCCGCGAAATACGCCGCGCCCGCCCCGAGCACCGATTCCGCAAGGTAGACGGCGATCGTCGATACGGGGGAACCGTTCACAAAAGCCATCGCCATCCCTGTGGAAAGCAGCGGAAGCAGCGCCGTGAGCGGAGCAAAGGCCGGGTGCGCGCGCAGCTTGGCCAGATCGTTGACTGTCCAGCGGATTGCCGCCGCCGCCAAAATGGCAGCGAGGTAACGCACAGGGGACTGGGCCTGACCCGGCAGAAGCGTACCCGCCAGCGCCCCAATCATCGCCGCGGGCAAATACCGGTATGGGCAGGCGGCCACCGCCGCCGTGCCGAACGGTGCACAGCGGGAAAACACGATCCCGCGCGCATACAGCAGACCAAACAGGAAAACCACCGCATGCTGCGCCGCCTCCCTGAGTCCCGGAAGAGCCAGCCCTGTCAACTTCTCCGCGAAAGCAGCCATTCCCGGCAGTTTCCGCCCTTTCGCCACACTCACGATACCACTCCTTACTTTTGACACGTCTTGTCCTTCTCCATTCCTTGTGAGACCAGTATACAAGGCGTGCTCTTGATTTTCTGTCGCATCGTGATGGTGAATTCCGGAAAAAAAACGACGTTTATTTTGCCCGTCCGCGCTGCATCCGGCGGCGCAGCCAAAGAACGGCAAGCAGCACACAGAGCCCCGCTCCCGCAAAAGTCACGGCAAGCAGGAGGGGGTTCCCGCTGCCCGCGGCGCCAGCGGCGTCCTGCATTCCGGGCGGAACCATTCCGCCGCCCTGGCCGCCTCCGCCAAAGCCGCCCCGGCTGCCGCCGCGCCCCATAAACATGCCCGCCGTCTGCTCTGCCGCTTCCTGCGGTGTGCTGTTCTGCCCGCTGGGTGCGGAACCGTCCGGCGGAGACATCGTATCGGGTACAGCCTGCGATTGTGATGCCGTTTCACCGGATTCCTCGCCAGGCTGCTGTGCTGCCCCGGCTTCGGGGAAGGTCATCTCACCGCGTTCCATACCGCCCATGCCGCCGCCTCCCTGCGTTCCCATCGTTGTCAGGGAAAGATCGCCCGCGTCGATCAGCGCGCTGGAATCGGCTTCCTGGCCCTCCGTGGTGGAGGGGATCGAGCCGTTCAGCTGCCCCTCGATGCTCTGGGCGCGGAGCAAACCGAATTCCTTGAGCGCTTCGACTCCCGCCTGATACTCCTCATAGGTGTAAAACGCGGTGGGATCGTTCTGGATATATGGGCTGATCCGATTGTCAATGGTGCGGATCGTGCTGAGGAACAGCCCGGAATTGAAATACTCGTCCAGAATCTCCTGCAAATACGCATGGTACTGCTCCTGGTATTCCGGGACAGCCAGAAGCTGGGAAATCAAGGGACGATCCTCCATGGATACGCCCGATACCGGCGTGTCGATCGGGAAATTGACCGCACTCTCCGCGCTGCCGGACTGGAAACCCGCGAAGGAGAGGTTATAGTCCCAGGGCAGGATACTGAGCTGTCCTTCCTCCTCATACAGATAATAGTTGTGCTCCATCGTGCCGAAATAGCTGTCCAGATTGACCAGAACCGCATTGGCCGCAATGTAGCGCAGCACCTCGTCAACATTGATATACTGTTCCAGATCCTCCCCCTCGCTCAGCGCACGCAGCGCTTCGATCACTCGCTGGCGGTCGGTACTGGTGGAATCGAAAACGGAGTTGTCAAAAATTGCGGAATAGCTGCTTTCGTCATCGTCCGTATAGATCAGATCCCCGCCGGAGCCGGACATGCCGCCCATCCCGCCGCGATCGCCCGCGAAATCCTCACGATCCGCGAGATCCGGCGGCGTCTGCATCACACCGGTGAAGGTTTTGCGGTAAATCAGCAAAATAAAAAGCCCCAGAGCAAGCGCAAGGACAAGGGCAATCACCATGTCAAGCGGGGCAAAGGATTCCACCTGCTCCAGAAAGCTGGATTTGAAAATATCATTGAAAGTCAACGCCAATCGCATCATTGCAAACTCTCCTGTCTCTATAAAATGAAAAGAACTTATCCGAACCGGCGGCATACCGCATATTTGGAAAAGGCGGCTGTGCGCCGGTTCGGAAGCTGGACCAGATCCCGGACGAAATCCGGGAGGAAGGCGTCATACTTCACCTCCAGCACGGCCTCCGCCGCCGTCAGTTCCGGCACGCCGGGACTCAGGAAGCGCTCCGGCGACAGCCCGGCACGGATATCGGAATCGAGCGTGACCCGGATGTTCCCCGGCTGCCAGACGAAAGCCTCCCTTTCATAATCAACCACTGTGCGCGGGCGCAGCTGCTGCGTGCGGATTCCCCGGAGCAGCTCTTGGCACAGCGGGCCGCCCTCGCGCAGAGCGTCATAGTCTCCCCGGAGCACGGCACGGCACATGGCTTCCGGCATCGGCTCGGACAGCTTTGCGCACAGGCGGATCAGCTTGGACTTTTTTCAAGGTGCAGCATGGAGCATTCCCCCTGGTAAAACCGGATCCGGAACTTCTCGCGATACGGAGCGCCTTCCAGCTTCTCCCTCAGAACCTTGTCGTCCGCGTTGTCAAAATACAGGCTGCGGACACGGTAACGCCCGTTATCCCCGTGCGGATCGGCGTGAAGAGCGGCGCGCAGGCGGCTGCGCAGTATCACGCAGTCCATCGGGCTGATCTCATGCTTTTCCTCGTGACGAAGCGCTCCCGCCGCATTTTTCTCAGGTCCCGCACGCGACTCCGTTCGCAGGTTTTTCGTTCTTCCCCTGCAAGGTTCCCACACTTTCATGCTGTTCCCTCTTTTCTATTGGAAAGTTCCCGTCTTAGACAGGCCTGTTTTTTTCAAGGAATGTATTTTATTTTATCCATCCTTTGTGACGGTTATCTGAATTTTTCCTGAAAGTTGCCTGCAAAACGTGGGTTCCTCCTTGTGCGGCTTGAAAAGATCTGCTCTGTATGATAAGATGAAAACAAATTTTCAAATAAAATTTCCCGACAGGAGGTCTGTCATCATGTTAAAACGATTCCTTTCTCTTTTCCTCTGTCTCTGCCTTGCAGCTGCGGCATGCGCCTGCTCTTCTGAGAACGGCGCCTCCTCCGCCGCTGTTTCTTCCGCCGCCGTTTCCTCGGAAACGGCGCAGTCCTCGGAGCCCGCAACCCAGGAGCCGTCCTCTGCACCGGAGTCCTCCTCCACACAGGATCCCTCCGCATCAGCCGGGGAAACCCCGGAAACGTCTGCAAGCACACAGGCCAAAAGCGAGACTGCCGCGGAGGATGCCGAAACCAAGACGGCAACGCTGTATATCGGTATGGACGGGCAGTTTCAGGAATTTCCCGTGGAGTACAGCGGAGAACTGACTCCGCTCTTTCTCGTCGCGCAGATCAGTGAGCTGACGGGCTGGAACCTGGATCTGGCGGACGAAATCACTTCCGGCAAGGGCGGCATGACGGTCTCTTTTGCGGAAACCTCGTCCCTGGTCTCCGGGCCGCCGGAAACGCAGAACCCAGATTTCTTCGTCTATGACTCCCACCAGCTTGTGCGCACGATTCTCGACTCCGTGCAGCACACACTGCAATACAATTTTGTCGATCCCTCGCTGGGAGATCCCTCTTCCCTGGACGTCTACTTCAATCTGGACGGCGAGGCCATTGTAATCCCGGACAGCGGGGAAACCATCGATCCCTACGCACCCTACGAGCCCCAGACAGAAGGCTGACCGGCCCTCCCTCCGCGGGCGTTTCCATTTTATTTTCAGGAGGTTCTTTTCTATGGAATACAAATTTTCCGACCGCGTTCTCACGCTGAAGCCGTCCGCCATCCGCGAGATTTTCAAATACGCGGCCGATCCGTCCGTCGTTTCCCTCTCCGCCGGAAATCCCTCCCCCGAGGCCTTCCCCGTGAAGGAGATCGCGGAAATCTCCGCCCGCATCTTTGCCGAGCGCCCGATCGACGCCCTGCAATACAGCTTTACGGAGGGCTACCCCGCCCTGCGCGAAACGATTGTACAATATATGAAAGAGCGCCACAACGTGGGCCGCGAATTTGACGGCGTGCTGATCACCTCCGGCGCGCAGCAGGTCATGGATCTGCTCACCAAGTCGCTGTGCAACGAGGGAGATGTGGTGATCTGTGAAGCGCCCAGCTTCATCGGTTCGCTCAACACCTTCCGCTCCTATCGCGCCCGCCTGCGCGGCGTCCCGATGGATCCGGACGGAATGAACATGGATGAGCTGGAACGCGCTCTCAAGGAAGAACCCCGCGCCCGCTTTATCTACACCATCCCGAACTTCCAGAATCCCTCCGGCATCACCATGAGCTGGGAGAAGCGTCAGGCCATGTACGCCCTGGCGAAGAAATACGGCGTGCTGATTCTGGAGGACAACCCCTACGGCGATCTGCGCTTCTCCGGCGAGCATGTGCCGCCCGTCAAGAGCCTGGATGAGGATGGCCTTGTGGTTTACTGCGGCTCCTTCTCAAAGGTGGTCTCCCCCGGCATGCGTGTCGGCTATGCGATCGCCCCGCAGGAGCTTTTGCAGAAGATGGTCGTCTGCAAGCAGGGCGAGGATGTGCATACCAACATCTGGAGCCAGATGATCTGCCAGGAGCTGATGACAAAATACGACTTTGACGCCCACCTGGACCGCCTGCGCGCCATCTACCGCGAGAAATCGGCCTTTACCATGAAACTGCTCGACGAGCACCTCGTCCCGCACGGCGTCACCTATCTGCCGATTGAAGGCGGCCTGTTCCTGTGGTGCACCCTGCCGGACGGCGTGGATATGCCCGCCTTCTGCAAGGAAGCTGTGCTGCGCAAGGTGTGTGTGGTGCCGGGGAATGCCTTCCTCACGGACGAAAACGAGCCGTGCCAGAGCTTCCGCATCAACTATTCGACCCCCACAAACGAACAGCTTGAAAAAGGGATCCGTATTCTGGGCGAGCTTGCCGCGGAGGTCTGCCGCTGAACGGCTTTTTCGTCACTTATCGCATTGGAGGAGGATTTTCCATGGAAACCGAACGCAAACAGGTTATTTTCAGCGCTATCCAGCCCAGCGGCACCATCACGCTGGGAAACTATCTCGGCGCATTGAAGAATTGGGTTGCTTTGCAGGATGATTATGACTGCATTTTCTCTCTCGCGGATCTGCACACCATCACGGTGCGTCAGGATCCCGCAAAATTCCGCAAAAATGCCCTGGAGGCTTATGCCCTCCTGCTGGCCTGCGGGATCGATCCCAAAAAGAGCATCTTTTTCATCCAGAGCCACGTTTCCGCTCACGCCGAGCTGGCCTGGGTGCTCAACTGCTACACCCAGTTCGGTGAGCTTTCCCGCATGACACAGTTCAAGGACAAATCCGCCAAGCACGCGGACAACATCAACGCCGGCCTGTTTGCCTATCCGAGCCTGATGGCCGCCGACATCCTGCTTTACCAGGCGGATCTCGTCCCTGTGGGCGCAGACCAGAAGCAGCATCTGGAGCTGACCCGCAACGTCGCGGAGCGCTTTAATGCGGCCTACTCCCCCACCTTCACCGTGCCGGACGGCTACATTCCGAAGCAGGGCGCGCGCGTCATGAGCCTTCAGGATCCAACCTCGAAAATGAGCAAATCCGACGAGAACGCCAACGGCTTCATCGCCATGCTCGATTCCCCAGAGGTCATCATGAAGAAATTCAAGCGCGCCGTCACGGACAGCGACGCCTGCGTGCGCTATGCCGAGGGAAAGGACGGCGTGAACAACCTGATGGGCATTTACGCCTGCGTCACCGGCAAGACGATGGAGGAAATCGAGCGCGAATTTGAAGGGCGCGGCTACGGCGATTTCAAAACCGCCGTCGGCGAAGCCGTTGTGGAGCACCTGCGCCCCATCCAGGAGCGTTTTTCGCAGTACATCGCGGACAAGGCATATCTGGAAGAATGCTACCGCGACGGCGCGGCCCGTGCGGCGCGCATCGCAAACCGCACCCTCGCGAAGGTGATGAAAAAGATCGGGTTCCTCCCCGGCTGAGCAGAAAGTACTCCACCATCGAGCAAAAAGGAGTTGGAAACATCATGTTTCGATTCAATCAGGACTGCATCCCCACCCCCTGCGAGCCCGGGGTCACAAGAAAAGTCATGTCCTACACCGACGATGTTATGATGTGCGAAATCACCTTTGCCGCCGGCGCACAAGGGAACGCTCACTCTCACCCCCACACACAGGTGACCTATGTAGCCGAGGGAAAGTTTGATTTTACCATTGACGGAGAAACAAAAACCGTGTGCAGGGGCGACAGTGTCCTGATGCCTCCCCATGCCGTTCACAGCGTGGTCTGTCTGGAAGCCGGAAAGTTGGTGGACGTCTTTACCCCAAAGAGAGAAGATTTTATCTGAACAAGTAAAAAGCTGGAGAGGACTCCGGTGAAGAAAGGGAGAAAAAACATGGCGTTATCTCTTGATGAGCGTCTGGTGCAGGTGGTTCCCAGCGAACGGCAGCTTCGCCACCAGAGCATGGAATTTTACGGCTTTATCCATTTTACCGTGAACACCTTTACCGACCGGGAATGGGGCGAGGGGACGGAGGATTCCCGCGTTTTTAATCCCACCGATCTCGACGCCGCACAGTGGGCACACGCGGCAAAGGAAGGCGGCATGACAGGTTTGATCCTGACCTGCAAGCACCACGACGGCTTTTGTCTGTGGCCCAGCCGCTACACCGATCACTCCGTGGCTTCCAGCCCCTTCCGGGGCGGCAAGGGGGACGTGGTGCGGGAGCTCTCCGACGCCTGCCGCCGGGAAGGTCTGGCTTTCGGCGTCTACCTTTCCCCGTGGGATCGCAACTGCCCGCTGTATGGAACCGGCCGCGATTACGACGATTATTTCATCGGCCAGCTGGAAGAGCTTCTGACAGGCTACGGCGATATTTTCTGCGTCTGGTTTGACGGAGCCTGCGGCGAAGGGCCAAATGGCAAAAAGCAGCAATACGACTGGGAGCGCTACTATGAAACCATCCGCCGCCTCCAGCCGAACGCCTGTATCTCCGTGTGCGGGCCGGACGTGCGCTGGTGCGGCAACGAAGCGGGACATACGCGCCCCTCTGAGTGGAGCGTGGTTCCTCTGCGGATGCGCAATACGGAAAAGATTGCCCATGACAGCCAGCAGCAGGACGATGAAGCCTTCCGGGAACGCAGCATCACCGCGGGCGATTTGGATCTGGGCAGCCGCGAAGTGCTGCAAGATGAAAAAGACCTGATCTGGTATCCCGCTGAAGTCAACACCTCTATCCGTCCCGGCTGGTTCTACCACGCAAAAGAGGATAACGAAGTCAAACCCCTGGAAAAGCTGATTGAGATTTATGAAAACTCCGTGGGAGGCAACGCCACCTTCCTGCTGAACCTTCCGCCGGACACGCGCGGCAGAATTCATGAAAA
>HHCFC01400__coassemble_2063_pt1 | contig 13077 bp, 14 predicted proteins | sample HHCFC01400__metabat2_high_PE_024 | metagenome-assembled genome bin HHCFC01400
CACGGCCATGCCTGCGGCGGGCTGACGATCGGGTATCAGGCCGCGCGGTACGCAAAGTCACTTTTGGGGCTGACGCGCTCGCCGGATGAACAGGTGGTGTGCATCGCGGAGAACGACGCGTGCGGTGTGGACGCGATACAGGTGATGCTCGGGTGCAGCGTGGGGAAAGGAAACCTGATCCTGCGCGTGATGGGAAAGCAGGCGTTTTCGTTTTATGAGCGCGCTTCCGGGCGATCGGTGCGCCTTGTCCTGCGGCGCGCGCCGGAGGGGATGACGAAGGAGGAGTCCTTCCGGTATTATCAGGAGCATGAGCCGGAGGAGCTGTTCGACGTGAAGCCCGCCGTGCTGCCCGTGCCGGAACGCGCCCGGATTTACCGCACGCTCACCTGCGAAGGCTGCGGCGAGTCCGTGGGCGAAGCGTGGGTGCGCCTGCGGGACGGCAAATGCCTGTGCCTGGCCTGCGCCGGAAGCGGCTCGGAAAGCTGACAGGGGCCGGCCGCGTTCCCATGGAAAAACGCCTTGAAACAGTGTATAATAAAAAGCCTGTGGGCGTGAAGCTGTGAGAAAACGAGGTCGGTCTTATGCGGATTCTGCTGATTGAAGACGAAAAGGAGCTTTTGCTGGACTTATCCAGAGGGCTCCATCTCAAGGGGTATGCCGTGGATCAGGCGGAAACAGGCCCCGCTGGCTACCAGATGGCGATCGATGAGGAGTATGATTTGGTCGTTCTGGATTTGAACCTGCCGGAGATGAGTGGTTTAGAGGTGCTTTCCAGATTGAAGCAGGAAAAGCCCGCGCTCCCTGTCCTCATCCTTTCCGCCAATCATCAGCTGGAGACAAAGCTTTCCGGGTTTGAACTGGGCGCGAGCGACTATCTGACCAAGCCCTTTCATTTTGAGGAGCTGGATGCCCGCATTCGTGTGCTGTTGAACCGGAAATTCATCCAGCAGACACATCTTTTGCAGCATGGCCGGATTTCCCTGGATACATTCAGGCGGGCGGCCGCGGTGGACGGCAATCCGCTGCCCCTCACCGCGAAGGAACTGGCGATTCTGGAATATTTCCTGCTGCATGAGGAGCGGCTGATCTCCCAGCAAGAGATCGTGGAGCATGTGTGGAACGGAGATTCCGATCCGTTCAGCAACTCGATCCGGGTTCATTTGTCCGCCCTGAGGAAAAAGCTGAAAGCGGCGCTGGGGTACGATCCCATCCGGACGAAAATTGGGGAGGGATATATTTTCTCATGAAGAAATTATCCTTGCGGATCCGGTATACGCTGATGACGAGCCTGTTTCTGCTGATCTCCTGCACGGCGTTGACCATTATTTCCAACTTATCCGCAAACTCCGTCATGCAGGCTATCACGCTTTCCCCCTCCGTGGAGATAGGAGAATCCGCCCAGCAGTCTCCGGATAGCTCTCCGGAGACCTCCCGGGAGCCGGAGCACATTTCGGAGCCCGCGGTGATTACGACGCGCGCCTCCTACCGTGTGTTCCGCAGGGAAAGCATCATCGCCACCGTGCTGATCGTTCTGATTGGCAGCGCCGCCACCTATGCCGCGGCGGGATATGTGCTCAAACCGATCGTTTCCCTGTCGCGGGAGGTTAAAAAGCGCGATGCGAACAATTTTGCGCAGGCGCTGCCGCTTCCCTCCAGCGCGGACGAGGTGCAGGAGCTGACGGCTTCGTTCAACGCGCTGCTGGCGGAGGTCAAGCGATCCTTCCAGCTGCAAAAGCAGTTTTCGGCGGATGCCGCGCATGAGCTGCGCACACCGCTGGCCGTCATGCAGACGAAGCTGGATGTTTTTGCGATGTCCGGCGAGCTGCCGCCGGAGGCGCAGGAGTTTGCCAAAAACCTCCAGGCACAGCTGGCACGTTTGAGCTCGCTGGTGGAGGACTTGCTCTGGTTCAGCCGCGATTATCCGCTGGAGCCTGTGGAACCGGTGCGGCTGCTCCCGCTGCTGCAGGATATTGTGGAGGAGCTTTCCGACGCCGCGCGGGAAAAGGGGATCCGGGTGGAGCTTCACGCTTCGGATTGCGTTGTCCAGGGGCAGGATTGCCTGCTGGAGCGCGCGTTTTACAATCTGCTGGAAAACGCCATCAAATACAGCCCGGACGGCACGGTGGTGGAGCTGAGCGCCGCTGTGCAGGAGGGGGCGGCCGTGGTCCGCGTTGCGGATCAGGGCGAAGGGATTCCCGAGAAATACCGGGAGGAAATATTTGAGCCGTTTTTTCGTGTCGAAAAATCCAGGAACCGCGCGGTCGGGGGAAGCGGGCTGGGCCTTGCGGTGTGCAAAAAAATTCTGGAACGGCACCGCGCGGCGATCCGTGTGCTGCCCCGCCATCCGTGCGGAAGTGTTTTTGAGGTGACGTTCCCCTCTTAACACCCGCTTTATATGCTGTGTGCTATACTCCTTCTGCAAAAACAAATGCAGAAGGAGTTTTTTTTCATGAAACGATGGACAGCAATTTTGGCGGCGGCTGTGTGTGCCTTTTCCGCCGTCTCCTGCGCCGCGCAGAAGCCCGCGCTGGAGGAAGTGGAAAAAGCAATCGCAGATGGCAATGTAACGGTGGAGGACGCTTTGGAAAAGGGCTGGGTCACGCAGGAATGGGCGGACCAGTACCGGGAGTCCAACACGGTGGACGCGGCGGATAAATCGGAATCCTTTGCCGTGGGAGATTTTCAGACGCAGACGCTTTCCGGAGAGGATTTTACCCAGGAAGATCTCAGCCCGGTGACGTTCTGGGCGTTTCTGGATCCGGCGGACCCCGCTGCCAAGGAGTGGTATCAGGAGCTGGCGGATGCTTATGACGAGATCCGGGAAAAGGGAGCCGAGGCTTTGATTTGCTGCAAAACAGAGGGGGACACCTCCCTGTTTGAGGACGCGCCGTTTCCGGTGATCCTTTACAACGACTCGGTCAAAGAGGCGCTGGACAGCATGAATATGGCGGATATGGTGGAGGAGCTGCCCAATACAGGAAACTGGTTTGTGGGAGAATACTTTGCTTCGGCATGGTATTCCAAGCTCGAAGGGGTTGATTTGCCAAATTTGTCTGGAGTGTGTCGGCATTGGATAAGAAGAATACAAACAAGCCGGGGCGGAAACGCTGGCGGATCCAGCTTCTGGCAGCCCTGCTCTCCAATCCGTTCCTGCTCAATTTCTTTCAGGGAAGCATTTACAGGGGAAAAGGGAAGCTGGTATGTGTGCCGGGGCTGAACTGTTATTCCTGCCCGGGCGCGGCCGGCTCCTGTCCCATCGGCGCCCTGCAAGCGGTCACGGGGGCTTCCAAATTCCGTGTTTCCTTTTACATTGTGGGGATCATCGCGCTGATCGGCGTGCTGCTGGGGCGGTTTGTCTGTGGATTTTTGTGCCCGTTCGGCTGGTTTCAGGAGCTGCTGCACAAAATCCCCTCCAAAAAATTCAGCACGAAGCGCCTGCGGGTGCTGACCGGTCTCAAATATCTCATTCTCGCCCTTTTTGTCTTTGTTCTGCCGAATACGCTGGTCAACGAGGTGGGCATGGGCGATCCCTTTTTCTGCAAATATATCTGCCCTGCCGGTATTCTGGAGGGCGGAATCCCGTTATCCCTTGCAAATGAGCAGATCCGTGCCAGCCTGGGATGGCTGTTTACCTGGAAAAGCTGCATCTTGCTTGCTGTAGTGGTGCTGGCGGTTTTCTTCTATCGCCCATTCTGCAAATGGATCTGCCCTCTCGGCGCTTTCTACGCCCTGTTTCAGAAAGTATCCGTATACCGCTTGGCTGTGGATTCCCAAAAATGTACCGGCTGCGGCGCGTGCAGCCGGGTATGCAAAATGGATGTGGATGTCTGCCGCACCCCAAACCATCCGGAGTGCATCCGGTGCGGGGACTGCATCAGCGCATGCCCGCATCAGGCGATTTCCCGATCGTTTTCCATACGTTCGTCCCATCTGCTGCAAAAGAAGGAAAAAATATGAAGAAGGCAGTTTCCTTTATCCTGAGCGCCGTGTGTCTGGCGGCGGTCCTGTCCGGCTGCGCCTCAGACAGCGGCGATCTTTTGACAAAGACGCCGTTTCCCGAATTTTCGGAAAAGGATATGGCGGGCAACACCGTGAGCAATGATATTTTTTCCGAATATGATGCCACCATCGTCAATTTCTGGAACAACGGGTGCGGCTCCTGTATTGCCGAAATGCCGGAACTGGAAGAGCTGTATCACGAATTTCAGGAGCAGAACATCAACCTGATTGGAGTGGGAGCGGATTCCGGTGAAAGTGAGGAGCAGCATGAAACCGCGCAGAATATTCTGAAGGAAAAAGAAGTTACTTATCAGAATATTTCTCCGGATCCGGAGGGCTCCTTCTATCAGGAATTTGTGTCGGAGCTGAGCACTTATCCCACCACCTATCTGGTGGACAGCGCGGGCAATATCATCGGAGCACCCATTGCCGGAAACGTAAAAAAGCAAAAGGACACGATCCAGCAGCGGATCGATAAAATTCTCAATCCATAAAAAACGCCCCTTCACCAGCCCGGGATCGGCGGCTGTACCGTCGGCCGATCCATTCGCGGGCCCGGAAGGGGCGTTTGTATGTGTTTTGTATTTGAGCGCCTGGGGCATCCCCGGTGCGGGAGAAAGCGGTTTACGAAGCAGGAACGGAAATCACTTCGCTGAATTCGGGGGAGACATAGGCTTCCTCACCGCCGAAGATGATCTTCCGCCAGCCCTCGCTCTCGCCCAGATATTGAAAGCGTTCCCCGGGCTTTGCGCTGCCAAGCGCCGGATAGCCTGTGCCGGGGCCCTCGCGCACGTTGAGCGAGCTTCCCTCCTGCACATTGATGACCTGTACCATGTCGACAAAGCGCACCATCAGCTCCGGCACCACCACAAACGGGATGGTGATGGAAGCAGCCGCTGTGCCGCTTTCCGCGGCGGAGGAAGCGTCTGAAGCTTCGGAAGCGGCAGAGGAAGCGGACGGGGATGGTTCCCCTTTTTTTCCGCAGGCTGTCAGCCCGCACAGCAGGCAGAGCGCCAGCGCAAGGCATGCGATCCGATGGTGTTTCACGTTCCTCCCGCCTTTCCGGTTCGTCTTGTCAAATCTGGTGGTTCTCTTTCATTATACTGCGGATTTTGAGGAAAGTACAATAAAAAAATTGTAATCTTTCTGAAAATTTTGCGCGCTTTGAAAAAGCAAAAAGCGCCTGTTTCCTTCAGCCGATCAGCAGTCTGCGCAGCTCCCCGGCATCCGCGGCAAAGACGCGCGCGCCCTGTTCCTCCATATCCTCGCGCGTGCCGTAGCCATAGAGTACCCCGATGAACGGCACCGCCGTGTCGCGCGCCCCGGCGGCATCGTAGCGCGTGTCCCCAATCATCACGGCCCGCGAGTTGTCGTGCTCCCCGAGCGCGTCCAGCGCGCGGCGGATCAGCGCCGGCTTTTCCCCGCCTGTACCGTCCGGATTGGCGCAGGCGAAGAAGTCAAACGTGTCCCAGAGGGAAAACGCGTCCATCATGGCTTCCATGGCCGGGCGGGGCTTGGTGGAGGCCACCGCAAGCTTTGCCCCTTCCTGCCGCAGATCGCGCAGGAGCTCCGGGATCCCGGGGAAAAAGCGGCTCATGCGCCAGTTTCCCGCGAGATACCGCGCCCGGTGCCAATGCCCGGCGCGCTGGGCCATCTCGTGAGGCATTCCCGCGATGCGCTCATAGCTTTCGTGCGACGGCGGCCCCACAAAGCGGCGCAGCCGCTCCGGCTCCGGTTCCGGCCAGCCGAAGTGAGCCATCGTTTCCCGCGCCGTCTGTAAAATTCCTTCGCCGGACTCAAAGACTGTACCGTCGAGATCCCACAGAACCGTATGATAAAAAAGGGACAAGAAAATCCTCCTTCTTTCTTCTCTTTGTTTCGTTTTCCATGTGTTTCTGATTATATCACAACATTCGATTCCCGTGCAACGAACCGTGCCGGAAGAGAGGGAACACGCGGCGCTTTCGTCATAATCGACAAAATCAGAGCGCTTTTCTGGGGAGGGAAAGAGATTCTCTTACAGAATTATGCTTGAATTCCAGCCCGGGATCCTGTACAATAAAAGCTGTTCCGATTTCATAAAAATCAAAATAATCGAGCAAGAAAATTGTCGTTTCTGCGTGGAATACGCGGGCGGCGGAACAGGTGGTGAGATCGTGGCACAGGAAACGCTGGAACGGATCCGGCAGGCGGAGGAGAAGGCTGAAGCCCTTGAGCAGGAGGGAAAGCGCCAGGCGCAGGAGCTGCTGCAAAACGGAAAAGCCGAGGCTGCCGCGAAAGAAAAACGGCTGACGCAGGAGGCGATCGAGCGCGGGCAGGAGCAGATCCGCAAAGCTGAGCAGGAGGCAAAGGCCGTCCTCAGCCGGGCGGACGCGAACGCCGCGAAAGCGATCGAAGCGCTGCGGGCACAGGCGAAGCAGAATGAGCAGGCGGCGGTAGAAGCCGTTCTGCGGCGTCTGGCCTGACGGCCGGGGGAAGGAGGAATCAGTTTCATGGCAATCGTACAGATGCAGCGCATCCGCGTGTGCGGACTGCGGCGGCAGAGGAAGCACATCCTCGAGCTGCTGCAAAGGCGCGGCGTCGTGGAGATCGACGAGCCGGGAGAGGATCAGGCGGGCTTTGAACGCGCGGACGTGTCCTCCCAGCGGGCGTCGCTGGAGAAGGAGCTGCGCCAGACACAGGAGACGCTGCAAATCCTTCAGGAGGCCGTGCCGGAGAAAAAGCCCCCGCTCTCCATGCTGGCCGGACGAAGTCCGCTCACGGAGAAAGAGCTGGAGGATTTCCGGGAACAGAGCGCAAAAACGATGGCGCTCGTCCGGCAGGTGACATCCGCCGCCCGGGAGCGCGAAGAAATCCGCTCCTCACTTCTGCGGCTTGAGACGGAGGAGGAGGCGCTTGCCCCCTGGTTGTCGCTTGACGTTCCCCTGCGATCGCGCGGGACCAAAACGACGGCCGTGTTTGCCGGGACGCTGCCCGGCGAATGGACGGCGGCCGCGCTGGAGGGCCGGGCCGAGCCGATCCCGCTCTCCGTGGAGATTGTGAGCGTTTTGCAGGATCAGACGTGTTTGTTTGCCGTCTGCCTCAAGCGTGACCGGGAGGCGGCGGAGCAGTTCCTTCGCTCACTCGGATTCGCGGCGCCCGCGGCGGCGGGCAAAACGCCCCCCTCCGAGCGGCGGGAAGCCATCGCGAAGGAGCGCCGGGAACTCAAACAGCGGGAGGAGGAGCTGCAAAAGGAGCTGGGCAAGCTCGCCGATCAGCGCCGGGACATTCAGCTTCTCGCGGACAGCCTGACCATGCGCATAGAAAAATACCACATAATCGACCGGCTGCTGCAAACCAGGCACACCTTCCTCTTTGCGGGCTATGTGCCCGCCGCGAACGGTCCCGCTCTCGAAAAGGAGCTGGAAGCGTGCGGCGCGGCGGCGGAGCTCTCCGCGCCGGGGCCGGAGGACGATGTGCCGGTGCTTCTCAAAAACAATAAATTTACCGAGCCCGTTGAGGGCGTGCTGGAATCGTACAGCATGCCGGGCAAGGGCGAGATCGACCCCACGCCCGTCATGGCCATCTTTTATTATGTCCTGTTCGGCATGATGCTCTCGGATGCGGCGTATGGCCTGATCATGGTGATCGCCTGCGGCTTCTGCCTGCTCCGCTTCAAAAACATGGAACCGGGGATGCGCAAAAGTCTGCGGATGTTTTTCTTCTGCGGTATCTCCACCGCGTTCTGGGGGTTTATGTATGGCAGTTTCTTCGGGGACGTGGTGGCCGTGTTCAGCAAAACCTTCCTCGGGCATGAAACGGTGCTCGCGCCGCTGTGGTTCGCCCCCGTGGACGACCCGATGCGGATGCTGCTGTTCTCAATGCTCATGGGTATTATCCAGATTTTCGCCGGACTGGCGCTGTGCGCGTACCAGCTGCTGCGGCAGAAGCGCGTGAAGGACGCGATCTACGATGTGGCCTTCTGGTATCTGCTCGTCGGCGGGCTGATTTTCGCGCTGCTGTCCTCCGATATGTTCTCGCAGATCGCCAAAATGGACAAGCTTCCGGCGATCTTCGGCACGGTGGGCGGCGCGTGCGCGGCCGTGGGTGCTGTCGGCATCCTGCTCACGGGCGGGAGAGAGTCGAAAAACCCCGTCAAGCGGCTGCTCAAGGGTGCGTATGCGCTCTATAATGTCACGGGCTACTTAGGCGACATCCTTTCCTATTCGCGTCTGCTTGCCCTCGGTCTTGCCACAGGCGTCATCGCGGAGGTTATCAACTCGATGGCCGTGATGGCGGGCGGCGGGGTGATTGGATTCATCGCCTTCGTCATCATTTTCGTGTTTGGCCACACAGTCAACATCGGGATCAACCTGCTCGGCGCGTATGTGCATACGAACCGTTTGCAGTTTGTGGAATTCTTCGGGAAGTTCTATTCGGGAGACGGGCGGAAATTCACCCCGTTTGCCGATCACACCAAATATTTTAAAATTCGAGAGGAGAAATAAAAAATGGATCAACTTGGTATGGCATTGGCACTGCTCGGAGCGGTTCTCGCGGCACTTCTGGCCGGCATCGGGTCGGCAATCGGCGTCGGTATGGCAGGTCAGGCGGCGGCAGGCGTTGTCACGGAGGATCCCGGCAAGTTCAGTAAGCTGCTCATTTTGCAGCTGCTCCCCGGCACCCAGGGTATTTACGGCTTTCTGATCGCGTTCCTCACGCTTTCCCAGATCGGCGTCATCGGCGGCGGAGCCGTCGAGGTGTCCATGACGAAGGGCATGCTGTATTTCCTCGCCTGCATGCCGATGGCGTTTGTGGGCCTGTGGTCGGCCATCCGTCAGGCGAAGGCGGCCGTGTCCTGTATCGGCCTGATCGCAAAGCGCCCCGACCAGCTCGGCAAGGCCATCATCCTGCCCGCCATGGTCGAGACCTACGCGATTCTGGCTCTGCTGGTGTCCATCCTCGCCATCTTCGGCATCACTCCTCTCGCCCTCTGATTCGCGGGAAAGGAGCGCTCGCATGACTGGGATTGACAGAATTTCAACGGAGATCGAGGAGGGCGGGCGCGCCGCGGCCGCCCGGGCACTGGAGGACGCCCGCCGCGAGGTGGAGGGCTACGCCGCCGCCGAGGCTGCCCGCGGGGAGGAAACCCGCCGCGCCGCCGCGGAGGAAACCGAGGCGCGCTGCCGCTCCATCGCGGAGAGGGCTGTTTCGGCCGCCGCTCTGCGCGAGCGCCAGGCGCTTCTCGTGGAAAAGCAGCGCCTTCTCAGCGGGACGCTGGATCGCGCGAAGCAGTCCGCCCTCGATCTGCCGGACGCAGACTATTTTGCGCTGCTGCTGCGCATGGCGGAGCGGTATGCTCTGCCGAAGGACGGCGAGGCAGCGTTTTCGGCCCGCGATTTGAAGCGGATGCCGAAGGATTTCCCGCAGAAGCTTTCCGCGGCGGCGCAGAAGGTGGGCGGCGCGCTTGCCGTCTCGAAGGATCCGCGCGCCATCGACGGCGGCTTTGTGCTGATCTACGGCGGGATGGAGGAGAACTGCTCCTTCGGGGCCCTGTTCGACGCAAACCGCGAGGACTTTCTCGACGCGGCGCGGGCCGCCCTGTTCGGGGAGGGCTGAGCCATGGCGGAGAAGGAATTTGCCTACGCCGTCGCGCGCATCCGCTGCAAGGAGATGACGCTGCTTGACAGCGCGTTTCTCGAGCAGCTGGTCGCCGCGAAGGATGAGGACGACTGCCTGCGGCTTCTCGTGGAGAAGGGCTGGGAGTCCGCCCCGGCGGAGGAAATGCTGGCCGCCGAGGAGGAAAAGACCTGGGCGCTGATCCGCGAGCTGGTTCCGGATCAGCAGGAGCTGTTCGACGCTCTGCTCTATGAAGCCGATTTTCACAACGCGAAGGCGGCGGTGAAGGCGGTCTGCATGAATGCCGACCCCGCCCGCCTGTTCCTGCCGCGCGGCACAGCGGACGCTATGGAGGTGTACCGCGCCATCAAGGAGCGCGAGTGGGACGCCCTGCCGGAGCATCTGCGGGAGGCGGCGCACGAGGCCTTTGAAACCCTCCTGCACACGCAGGACGGCCAGCTCTGCGACGTGATCCTCGATCGCGCGGCCCTCGATGCGATTCTCGCCGCGGCCAAACGGTCGGGCAGCGATCTGCTCGAGTCGTGGGCGGAGCGCAAGGTGGCGGCAGCCGATATGAAAACAGCCGTGCGCTGCGCGCGCACGGGAAAGCCGCTCTCCTTTGCCCGCCGGGCGCTGGCCCCGTGCGCCACGCTCGACGCGGACGCGCTGGCGCAGGCCGCCGCACAGGGCGAGGAGGAGCTGACCGCGTATCTCGCGGGCACGCCCTACGCCGAGACGGCAAAGGCGCTCGAGGAGTCGTTTTCCACATTTGAACGGCGGTGCGACAACCTCCTCATCGAGGAGATCCGCCCGCAGAAATACAACCCGTTTACGGTCTCGCCGCTGGCGGCCTATGTGCTGGCCCGCGAGAACGAGGTCAAATGCGTGCGGGTCATCCTTTCGGGCAAGCGCAACGGCCTGCCTGAGCAGTCCATCCGGGAGAAGGTGAGGGAGACGTATGTATAGAATCGCCGTTGTGGGCGACCGCGACAGCGTGTACGGCTTCGCGGCGCTGGGTCTCTCCGTTTTTCCCGCGGAGGACGCGGGCGAGGGCGCGCGGCTGCTGCGCCGGCTCTCCGAGCAGGAGGGCGACGGGGCTTACGCCGTGATCTACATCACGGAAGCGCTCGCCGCGCAGCTGGAGGAGGAGATCGACCGGCTGCGGGAGCGCCGTTTTCCCGCCGTCATCCCGATTCCCGGCGTTTCCGGGAACACCGGGGCCGGTATGCGCGCTGTAAAAAAGAGCGTGGAGCAGGCGGTCGGCTCCGACATTATTTTCAACAACTGACGGAAAGGGCAGGAGAAAGAGGATGAGCAAAGGAACCATCAAGAAGGTGGCCGGCCCCCTCGTTATCGCGGAGGGGATGCGCGACGCGAGCATGTTCGACGTTGTGCGCGTCAGCCGGGAACGCCTGATTGGGGAAATCATAGAGATCCACGGCGATCAGGCTTCCATCCAGGTTTATGAGGAGACGAGCGGCCTTGGCCCCGGTGAACCGGTGGAGAGCACCGGCGCACCGCTCTCCGTGGAGCTTGGGCCGGGCTTGATCGGCAGCATTTTCGACGGCATCCAGCGTCCGCTGGTGCAGATTATGGAGGAGTCGGGGAACAACCTGCGCCGCGGCGTGGAGATCCCGTCTCTCGACAGAGCGAAGAAGTGGAAGTTTGTCCCCCGTGTGGCCGCGGGCGATACGGTGCGCGAGGGCGACGTGATCGGCGTGGTGCAGGAGACTCCCATCGTCGAGCAGAAAATTATGGTTCCGCCCGGGGTGGGCGGCGTGGTCGCCTCGATCGAAGCGGGCGAATTCACCGTGGAGGACACGGTGGCTGTGCTCAAAAATGAGAACGGCGGCGAGACGAAGCTGACGCTCATGCAGAAGTGGCCGGTGCGCGCGGGCAGACCACACGCGGGCAAGCTGCCGCCGGACATGCCGCTTGTCACGGGCCAGCGTGTCATTGATGCCATGTTCCCGATCGCAAAGGGCGGCGTGGCGGCTGTGCCGGGCCCGTTCGGCAGCGGAAAAACGGTCGTGCAGCACCAGCTTGCGAAGTGGGCCGAGGCGGATATCGTGGTTTACATCGGCTGCGGCGAACGCGGCAACGAGATGACGGACGTGCTCAACGAGTTCCCGGAGCTGAAGGACCCGAAAACGGGCTACTCGCTCATGCAGCGCACCGTGCTGATCGCGAACACCTCCGACATGCCTGTGGCGGCGCGTGAGGCGTCGATCTATACAGGTATCACGATTGCGGAGTATTTCCGTGATATGGGCTATTCCGTGGCCCTGATGGCTGACTCCACCTCCCGTTGGGCGGAGGCTCTGCGCGAGATGTCGGGCCGTCTGGAAGAAATGCCCGGCGAGGAAGGCTACCCGGCCTACCTGGGCAGCCGTCTGGCGCAGTTCTATGAGAGAGCGGGCCGCGTGCACACGCTCGGCAGCGAGCCGCGTGAGGGCGCTCTGTCCGTCATCGGCGCCGTGTCGCCTCCCGGCGGCGATATCTCCGAGCCGGTTTCGCAGGCGACGCTCCGCATCGTCAAGGTGTTCTGGAGCCTTGACTCCGCACTGGCCTACAAGCGCCATTTCCCGGCGGTCAACTGGCTGACCAGCTACTCGCTCTACACAGACAACATGGGCGGATGGTTCGATGAGAACGTCGATCCCGAGTGGATGCACCTGCGCCAGCGCCTGATGGGGCTCTTGCAGGATGAAGCGGAGCTCGAGGAGATTGTGAAGCTCGTCGGTATGGACGCGCTTTCCGCGCCTGACCGTCTCAAGCTGGAAGCCGCGCGCTCCATCCGCGAGGACTTCCTGCATCAGGACGCCTTCCATGAGATCGATACCTACACCCCGCTGAAAAAGCAGGATATCATGATGCGTCTGGTGCTCGACTACTACGAAGAGTCCACACAGGCGCTCTCCACGGGCGTTTCCGTGGAGGATCTGGTGGCCCTGCCGTCGCGCGAGCGGATCGGCCGCTTCAAGTATACGCCGATCGAGGACGTGGACGCGGCCTATGAGGACGTGCGCCGCGCACTCGCCAAGGAAATCGCGGACTTGCAGCAAAAGGAGGACTTCTGATGCCAAAGGAATACAGGACCATCCAGGAGGTGGCCGGCCCTCTGATGCTGGTGCGCGGCGTGGAGGGCGTCACCTATAACGAGCTGGGCGAGATTGAGCTGGCCAGCGGCGAGAAGCGCCGCTGCAAGGTGCTCGAGATCGACGGCGGCAACGCGCTGGTGCAGCTCTTTGAGAGCTCCACCGGCATCAACCTGAGCAACAGCCGCGTCCGCTTTCTGGGGCGCAGCATGGAACTGGGCGTCTCGGAGGATATGCTCAGCCGCGTGTTTGACGGCCTGGGCCGCCCGATCGACGGTGGGCCGGAGATCCTCCCGGATAAGCGTATGGACATCAACGGCCTGCCGATCAACCCGGCGGCGCGCAGCTACCCGCAGGAGTTCATCCAGACGGGCGTTTCGGC
>HHCFC01400__coassemble_2067_pt1 | contig 13067 bp, 14 predicted proteins | sample HHCFC01400__metabat2_high_PE_024 | metagenome-assembled genome bin HHCFC01400
TAGTATTGACCAGCACGAGTGGCTTCTTCTTCGATTGAGTCTTGAGCTTGCTTCTTGGTACCAACAAAGAGAACCACACCGCCATCAGCAGCAACATTCTTCATGTAGTCGTAAGCAGTATCAATCAGCTTAACAGTCTCGCCAGAACGTTCGCGGAAGAGATGAACGAGCTGAATATGCCCAATGCTAATCCCCCGTTGGATGGAGAAGGCGCCCTGTTTGAAACGAATGATAACTCAGGGGATATTACCGCCGGAAATATTTGTATTTCTCAGGAGTGGGCGGAAGGAACCGTCAAGATGCTGTCTACCACGGATCCGAATGCTCCCACAGACGATCGCTCCAATTTGGCACAGTTTTTGAATTTGTTTAACAGAAAAAATATTGAATTTGATCCCAAAGATATTGTCGGGGATGCGGAGGGCGCTATTTACAAGGGCAGCTTTGAGAGCATGCTCCTTCGCATTGAATCCACGCTGGCACAGGATCAGATGGCTGCTACCACAACTGTCAACAATTACGCGATTACACTGAATAATGTCTATACGGATCGTGACAGTGTGACGGGTGTGGATTTGAACGATGAAGCTACCAGCCTGATGGTGTATCAGAAGGCTTACACAGCGGCGTGCCGTGTTCTGACGGCACTGGAACAAGCGATTGACTCGCTGCTGGCTGCGACAGCATAAGAGGAGGGGATTCAATCATGATGAGAGTAACAACAAACGGAACCCTGCGGATGTATAAATCGAATCTGATGCAGACCACAGGAAGCCTGAATTCCGCCATGACCAAGCTGATGACGCAGCGGAACTTCAGCTCCTATGCATCCAGTCCGGCGGCGGCTACCCGTGCTTTTAAGATTCACAGTTCGCTGAATGCAACGCGTGTGCAGGCGTCAAACAATGAGACAGTGAAAAATAAGTTTGACACGGCCTATCAGGTGTTGGATATCGTGGGCAGCGACATTGCCGACAGTATGGGTAAGATTCCGGCTCTGGAAGGCCTCAACGGTCCAAACGAGACAAACGTGAATGAGCTGGGCAAGGTGATGCGCAGCGGCGCGGAAGCCATCGTGCAGAGCATGAACTCCCAGTATGACAGCAAATTCCTCTTTGGCGGCGCCGACACAGAGAACCCGCCTTTTGCCATTGAGGAGGGGGATGACGGAAAGAGTTACATTACGTTCCGCGGTATTCGTATTGATGATCCGGCGGAATTGGCGGCGGAATACAAAGATGAAAACAATCAGCCTGTTCTGAATCCAGATACCAGCAAACCTTATACCAACGAAGAGATGTTGAAGAAGTGGAACGAGGAAACCCAGTTTGTCGATATTGGCTTGGGCTTTAAGCTGGATGGTAACAGCAATGTGATAGAGTCCACCGCTTTTGATTCCGCGCTTTCCGGTATTGATTTCATCGGCTATGGTGTGGATGAGGAGGGAGATCCCAAAAACATGGCTTCCCTCATGCTGCGCATGGCAGAGATTTTTGAGGGCTATGACAACGAAAACAACCAGTGGGCGAACCCCGGCGACTACGAGCAAGCGGAGAAGCTTCTGAATAAGATGAATGATTCCCGTGATCATGTTATTCAGAAATGGTCCGCTCTCAGCGCTGAGTCGACGTTCCTCAATACGAACGCTACACAGCTTGAAACCACATTTGCGTCTCTGAACACGGAGCGCAGCACCATTGAGGATATCGACATGATCGATACAATTACGGAACTTTCCTGGGCGCAGGTGTGCTACAGCGCTGCGCTTCAGGTTGGTACCAGCGTGATCCCCCAGTCGCTGATGGATTATCTGAAATAACAGGGGGAATTTTTACCGGAGCACTTGACTTTCCGGCAACTATTTTTAGGGGAAGGAGTATGAAGAAGCTCTATGTATCCGTTGATTGAAATTACGACCGTGCCGATTGAGATTCAGATGAAGGTGACACCCGCACATCTCGAATACAGCCGAGGCACGGCACAGGTGGAAATCCGTCGTGATAAAGGCGGACTCAATATCCGCAGCAGCCCGATCCGCGTGAACATCGACACCTTTGAGGCGCGCAGCTCCATTGTGCCCACCACGGCACAGAGCGTTCAGCAGCAGGCACAGCGCGGGGAACAGGCCGTTTATCAGGCCACGGCGGTGATGGCGCGGGAGGGCCGCATGATGATGGAGGCCAAGATTGGGGAAAATGTCATTCCACAGCTTGCCCGGCAGCAAACTATGGGACAGATGTCTCAGGTGAATGTCAAGTTCATTCCGTCCGCACAGCCCGAGATTTCGTGGCAGGGCGGTGAAATGAGCATTCGCTATGAAATGGATAAACTGAATTTCGACTGGCGCATGAAGGATATGTCCTTTACTTTTGTGCCGGGAGATATTGAGTTTTCCGTGACACAGCAGCCTGATGTGATTATCAAGTATGTAGGTGGTCCGCTGTATGTGCCTCCATCGTCCGATCCGAATTACGAACCGCTCGATGTGAAGGCTTGACAGGAGGAACTCTGATTGAAGCTTAACACGAAATATTTCGGCGTGATTGAGTACGAAGCAGGAGATGTGCTGCATTTCCCGAATGGTTTATTTGGGTTTGAGGAGGAGCACAATTTTCTGCTTCTGCCCTTCGCGGGGAGTGAGGGAAGCCTGCTCTGCTTCCAAAGCATACAGACGGAACAATTGGCTTTTATTGCCATGAATCCGTTTTCCCTTGATCCCGCTTATGCCCCGCTTCTCTCTGAAGAGGAATTGCACCTGATGGGTGCGGCACGCAGTGAGGATTTGTGCTATTATGTCCTGTGTGTGGTGCGCGATCCCATTGGGAACAGCACGGTCAACTTCAAATGTCCTGTCGTCGTGAATCCGGACGCGAACTGTGCGGCCCAGCTGATTCTGGACACGGACGAATACCATATGAAGCACCAGCTTTCGGAATTCCAAAGCGAGGGGGCCGGTGTATGCTGATTTTAGGCAGACGGGCTGGGGAGTCCCTGGTGATTGGAGATCATATCAGCGTAACCATTCTCTCGGTGGAGCCGGGAGGCAGTGTAACGCTGGGGATTGACGCACCAAAGGATTTGCTGATTCTGCGTAAAGAGCTTCAGCAGGCGGTTTCCACGAACCAGGAGGCTGCCAGTGCCAATGCTTCCACGCAGATGATTACCGCATTGGAAAATGCATTTCTTCATCCCACAGCCGGAAAGAAGCCCGAAAAAGGAGGTTGATTGCAATGGGTATGATGGATTCGATTGCTGCGACAGCCACATCGCTTTCCGCAGCTCAGTTTCAGCAAAATTATTCGCTTTCCCTGATGAAAAAGGCAATGAATACGCAGGAGCTTGCAGCGCAGCAAATGCTGCAAATGCTTCCGCAAACGCCGCCGCTTGCAGAGGGAACGCACATTGACGTGTACGCTTAAGGCTTATGTTCTCCCCTTCTAAGTTTTCAGGGAGATGGTTAATCATTCTTCATGTTTACTTGCTTTAAAAAGCACCGGAGGGGAACGGATGCTTTCTTAGAACAGTAGTGCAAAAGAGGTCCTGGTTTTCTACAGCCCCGAACAGGGGGAGTGGAAAACCAGGACCTCTTCTTCTTTTGCTTGTTTGTAAAGATGAAAGAAAAAAGAAAGTCCCCGCAAGGATTTCCTTCTGAAAGAAGGGAAATCCTTGCGGGGAAATTTGTTTTGAACAGATGGGGAAATTACTCGATAAATGTATCGGTATTGAAGTCGTAATCTGTATTGGTCTCCTCATCACGGAGATGGAAGCGTCCAACAAGCTCTTTGAGAATCTGAGCCTGGCTGGAGAGCTCTTCGCTCGCGGCCGCGCTCTCTTCCGCGGTGGCGGAGTTGGTCTGTACCACACTGGAGATCTGATCCGTTCCGGAAGTTACCTGGGTAACGGAATCGGCCTCTGCCATGATATTTCCAGCCATAATGTTGATATGATCCATCACGCTGTTGGAGAGCTCTGCGGTCTTATCCAGTGCCGCATCCACTTCATCCATAAGCTGGCTGCCGTTTGTCACATGCTGTGCCGAGCGCTCAATAATTTCCTTGGTCTGCTTCGAAGCCTGATCGGACTTGGAAGCCAGGTTGCGTACTTCGTCCGCGACCACAGCGAAGCCCTTACCGGCTGTACCTGCACGCGCAGCCTCGACAGCAGCGTTGAGTGCGAGAATGTTGGTCTGGAATGCAATGTTTTCGATCGTGCCGATAATCTGACTGATTTCCTGATGGCCATCCAGAATATCCTTCATAGCCGACTTCAGATCCGACATACGCTCACGGCTGAAAGCAACCTGGTTGCCAGTCTGATCGGAAAGTTCCTTCATCTGCTTCGCAGACTCTGCATTTTCCTTCGCGCCGCTGTCGATTTCAGCAATCGTAGCGGAAAGTTCCTGTACGGAACTGGCCTGCTCTGTTGCGCCCTGCGCCAGAGCCTGTGCACCGGAGGAAACCTGATCGGCTCCCGAGGAGACCTGCTCGGCGGCCAGATTGATCTGGGAGAGCGTGTGGCTCAGCTTGCGATTGATCCTGCGCATGGACTGCAGCAGAGCTTTCAGATCGCCGCGATAGTAGTTGTAGTTGCGGGAACTGATAGCGAAATTGCCGTCTGCCATTTCGCCAAGCAGATACCCCATATCGCCCAGCACGTTGTTGAGAGTTTCCACCACATCCTGCGTGGCATGTGAGAGAACGCCGATTTCATCCTGACGGTTAAAGACCGGGCTGGGGGAGGTCAGATCACCCTGCTGCAGCAGAGTCAGACGATCGACGCACGCCTTGATCGGCTTGCCGAGGCCGTTAGCAATGGAGATGGAGATGGTTGTGCTCACAAGGATAATAATCACAAGGAGGATAACCATGATCACAATGCTGGTAATGGTGGAGCCAAGGAAGTCAGTCACGGGAGCATACACTGCGATGCTCCAGCCGTCCGTGCCGCTGATAGGCGCGTAGGCAATGGCTTTTTCTTCGCCGTTAAGTGTGTAACGGCCGTAGCCCGTCTCGCCGGCTCTCATTTGGGAGTGAATGTTGGCCAGGGACTGATAAGCGGAGTCTGTTGAAGCCTGCTGCTCAATATTCTCCACTGCAACAAGCGAGGCGTCGGGATCCGCGATGGTGTAGCCATCCTTGGAAAGCATGTATGCGGAGCCGTTGTCACTGACATGGATCGATTCCACGATCATGTTGAGGAAGGTCTCGTCGGGAACAAAGTACACAACGCCTGCAATCGTGCCGCCGTCTATACCGTCTTCCCAGACAGGCGCCGCAACCATGATGGAGAGCTCGCCTGTTACCCTACTGATGGTGGGGGTGGAAATCCAGCTTTCACCCTGAATGGCATGCTGGAAATATTCACGGTCGGAGTAGTCGTTTCCGTCCAGAAGGCTTTTTCCGCTTGTGTCAAGCAGGTTGCCGCGCACCATGCCGTAACGCTCCGCCCAATCATTGATGAGGGCTTCCTTGTCTGCGATGGACACCATATCGTCGCTGAGTTTGGAAACCATACCCAGGTCTTCAGCCGCAGTGCGGTAAGTGTTGAGCTCCTGTGCAGCTCGATCCGCCGCAAGAGGAGCCGCGAGCTCCAGAGCCTGCTGCATCATGTTCTGTGCGCTGGTGTAGTTCAAAATGATACCTACACCGCCGCATAGCAGCACAGAGACGCCAACCAGGGCCAGAAAGCTCACCAGTAGTTTGTACTTGATGCTCTTCATATTCATTTCCTCCTATATGTGTGAAAGCTCTGTAAAAAGCTCTCTTCTCTTAACAAATTAAATCGACCCATTTTTCAAGAAGTTAAGCCTAATCTGCTAAAAAACAAGAGGATATTTCAATATTTGGAATACAATACATACAACAGAATCAAAAGGGGAAAAAAGAAGATATTTTTGATGAACCACTCTTTTTAGAGTTTGTGATGTGGGTTCTGTTTTACGATATTGCAGGCTTTTGTCAGTTCAATCATCACAGCGCTGGAAAAGGAATGACGGTAATATCCCAGCATCGAGGAGAGCTTTCCGTGATCCATTACCACATATTTTGCCGGAAGATTGGTCAGAGCCAGAGCCTGCACATCCGCCATACACCGGCTGCACCGGCAAACATCGAACATGTCAACATAGCGATCAATGTTTTCGGAGACAAGGATCTGCATGACGTTCACAATTTCTGTTTCCGGCTGTTTGGCCGCGTCCCAATCGGGAATCTCCTGCTCCGCCGCGGCATTTGGCTGCGGATCGTGCGTATCCGGCGAGGCGGGGGAGGTCTCTTTCTCTGCTTGTATGGCCTGCTCCGCTGAGTGCTGCTTTTCCTTTTCCCGCAGTTTTTCCTCCCTCTCTTTTTCCTCTTTCAGTTCTTCCTCCCGCAGCTCCTCCTCTCTCAGCTCTTCCTGCAGAGCATCTTCCAGCGCCTGGTGTACGGTTTCCGAAAGTGCCTCGTGGTTTGTGCGGGCAACCTCAAGAATCGGCGCGGCGCGATAGGGGGTGGGAGCCGCCTGAGAGGGTGTCTCAGGGGATTGGGGTTCCGCGGCGGGTTCCTTTGCGGGAGACTCCTGCGGAGCGGCTTCTTTTACCGGCACTTCCTGCGCAGGAGAAGTTCGGCCGGCGTCTTTCTCCTCAGAGGGCGAGGAATCCTCCTGATTGGGGGACATCCCCGAAATCAGATTCAGAACATGATCGGTCTTGCTGCTTTTGCTTGTTTTCTTTCCAGCCATTGTTATTTCTCCTCCCGGATTTCACGACGGGGAAAATCGCGTCCTGCAATTTCATCGCACAGATTTTCAAAATCGATAGCAGGGTTGGAACGGGGAGCGTAGTCAATGACACTCACACCGTGTGCGGGAGCTTCCGCCGCCGAAACGCTGGTGCGGATCTTTGCCTGAAAGACCCGTGTGCCCAGCTGGGAGGCGATCTGCTCCGCCAGCTCCATCACCTCACGGTTCAGCCGCAGGCGGGGATTGAAGCGGTTGAGCAGGATTCCAAGGACGCGAAGAGTGGAATTGTAGTAGCTGCGTACACTTTCGATGGTTTCCTTGATCTGGGATACGCCGAGCAGGCTGAGAACCTCCGGCGCCATCGGAATCACAAGGCTGTCCGTCGCCACATAGGCATTGACCGTGAGAACGTTGAGAGCAGGGGGCGTGTCGATAATCACATAGTCGTAGGCGTCCCGTACCTTCGAGAGCGCTGTTTTGAGCATGAACTCCCGTCCGGCCTTGTTAAATTCAAGCTCAGCGGCGGAAAGCAGAATATTGGAGGGGAGAAGATCGCAGGTGTCCGTGTGGGCAATGGCTTCCCGAGGCTCCGCTTGTCCGCGGAATACATCGTAAATGGTTTTGCAGTTTTCGATATCCAGTCCCAGATTAAACCCGAGACTGCCCTGCGGATCAAGATCCACACCGAGCACATGTGCTCCCCGGGCGTTCAATGCGGAAAGAAGAGCTGCCGCCGTTGTGGTCTTGCCGACGCCGCCCTTCTGATTTGTAATAGTGATGACAGTTGACATGCGCTTTTCCTCCTGCCGTAAATCCGCAGCCGGTTTCGGCGTCCTATGGCAACCAAGAGATAAAATTACAAAAAAATTGGAGAAATCTCTTAATTTCCGGCGCGGGTGGACGATATATTAGATGTAAGAGAGTGTACCAATCTTACGGGGATCCTTGCGTTTATCTGAAATTCCAAATTCATTGTAACCAAAAGCAGCCTTTTTGTCAACAAAGTGAAAATTCTGGATGCAATCGACATAAAGAAAATGAGGTGGGAATTATGGCGTCCATTTCTAGTTTAATGGGAAGCAGCTCTTCGGGCAGTATCTACGGTTCCCGTAACAGCAACATCATTTCCGGTCTGGCCAGCGGCCTGGACACGGAATCGATGATTGAGGGAATGCTGGAGAGCTATAAGCAGAAGATTACGGGTCTCCAGCAGAACCGGCAGTCTCTGCTGTGGCAGCAGGAGGCGTACCAGAGCATTTCGGATAAGCTGGTGGAATTCTCAAGAAAGTATATGTCCTATACTTCCTCCACAAACCTGCTCAGCTCCAGCTTCTTCAACAATGCTGTGCTGACCACGACCGGCGGCAAGTTCGCCGATATGGTCTCCGCTACCGGCAAGACCAGCAGCAACGTCACCATCGATGCGGTGGCACAGCTGGCCACATCTTCCCGGTATACACATAGCGCTTCCGGCCTGGGACAAGCGACAGTCGGTACGGACGGCAAGCTGACAGTGACAGGCGACGGCACTTTCGATGTGAACGGCAAAATGAATGTCAGTGAGCTCGAGGGTTCCCTGTCGCTGAAATACGGCAACAAGGAAATTACAATCAATTTTGATGAATTGGAATTTTTTGACAAAAAGGGCGACGGCAGCGGGACGATTACCGCCGATGATTTAAAATCCGCTATTGAGAAAAAGCTGGAAGATCAAAATATCACGCTCAGCAGCGGTGACCAGAAGGCTGCCAGCGAGCTGATCAAGGTAGAGGTCGGCTCCAATGGAGAAATCACCTTCTCCGACAAGACATCCGCGGGCAACACCGTTGAGATCAGCGGGGCGACGGGTAAACTGAAGGATTCCCTGGGTCTGACCGGAGATAAGCTCGGCAGCTCCTTTACCTTTAAAGAGGGCACTTATACCACCCAGGTGTCAACGGCGGAATATCTCTCCGACAAGAGCATCACCGTTACGCTCAACGGCGTGAAAAAGACCATTTCCCTGGCGGATATTGTCAAGGATGGAAACGGTTATATCAATTCCAACGATACTTTCAAAGACAACCTGCAAAGCGCTCTGGATAAGGCGTTTGGTGGGGAGAAAGTGACAGTTGGCGTTGATGGCGGCAAGCTTTCCTTCGCTGTATCGCAGGGTTCTACGCTGGCGGTTTCCTCCAGTGTGGGCAAGGCTCTCGGCTTTGAGGACAGCATGACCACCTATGTCAACACCAGCCAGACGCTTGGGCAGCTTGGCACGTTTAATAAGGATACCGGCGAACTCACCATCGGCGGCATGAAAGTGCAGGGAACCCTGATGGAGAAAGTGCCGAAGGATCAGTGGATCAAGCAGGACGACGGTACCTATATCGATTCCCAGGGCAACAAGCTGGATGAGGAAGGCTACCGCCTGAGCAAGGACGGCGAGCGCCTGTATGAGTTCTCCCTGACCGTGAATGGCAAGGAAGTTGGCAAGTTTACGCAGGATACCGCTTTGGAAACAGTGATGAACGCGATCAACAGCGACACCGAAGCGGGTGTGAATGTGAGCTATTCCAACTTGACCAACCAGTTTGTGTTTACCGCGAAGGAAAGCGGTGAGGGCGGACAGATTGAGATGGGCGATGGCTTGGCGCAGGCTCTGTTCGGCAAGGTTGATATAAAGGACGAAACGACCTATACCGCCGGTCAGGACGCCATCTTCAAGGCAACTGTGAACGGCAGCACCATGTATCTTTCTCGCAGCTCCAATACCTTTGATATGGACGGCATGTCCGTTACGCTCAAGGGGACGTTTAACAATACAGATCGGGGTACTGACGCTGACCCGATCAAGAGCAGTGACCTCACTGGTATGACATCCGCCAATGAGAGCAAGATGTTTGAGAAGGGCGAGTCCGTTACGTTCACCAGCAAGAGTGATACCGACACGATCGTCGATGCAATTAAGCAGATGGTCGAGGATTATAATAAGATTGTCACCGAGGTCAAGGGCGCTTACTCCGATATGCCTCTTAAGCGGACAAACGGCTCCAAGTATGAGCCGCTGACGGAAGAGCAGAAGGCGGATATGAGCGAAAGCGAGATCGAGGCGTATGAGGAAAAGGCCAAGACAGGCCTGCTCTTCGGCGACAACGATCTGTCCTCCCTGTATAATGCGCTGCGCAGCGCGGTTACCCCCGGCGGCAGTGATGGCTCCCTTCTGCGCTCGATTGGCATTAACACCAGCTATTCCGAGGGTCTGACGACGATTGAACTCGACGAGAGTGCCCTGCGCGAGGCGTTGGAGACGAATCCCGATCAGGTGAAGGATATCTTTACCAAGAGCAAAGATAACGGCGCGTCCAGCGACGGCCTGATGACTTCTATTCAGAAGGTAACAAATCGCTATGCGGCCACAACCGGCGCGACCAAGGGTATCCTGATTGAGAAGGCGGGCTCCAAGTATTCGCCTACCGCTGCTTTGGACAATACTCTTCTGGATCAGATGAACGAGATTGACGACCAGATCGAGACATGGCAGGACAAGATGTCCGATAAGGTTGACTATTATACCAACAAGTTCACCCAGCTTGAAATGCTGATCCAGCAGATGAATTCCCAGAGCTCCACGCTTTCGGGCCTGATGGGCGGCTATTAAAATCCGGGAGTGCAGAGAAAGGACAGGGTAGATGGATGGATACACGGGGCTACCAGTATTACCGCGAAGACGCGCTCAACTCCCTGACACAGGGAGAGCTGCTGATCAAGTTGTATGACGGCCTTGTCAAGAAACTGACACAAGCGGAGCTTTTTTTGCAGAAGGAAGATTACGAATCCTTTGAAAGCGCGGTCGATAGAAGCCTGGATATTATCCACTATCTGAATGATACTCTGGATCACCAGTATGAAATCAGTACCTCTCTGGCCCGCTTATATGAGTTTTTCTGTTATGAATTAAGCCGTGTCAAGGTGGGGCGAAACCATCAAGAGCTCGAGCGAGTGAAAACGATGGTGTCAGAGCTGCGGGAAAGCTTCCGCCAGGCAGATAAAACTGCGGGTGCGGCGGCAAACAGATGAGGTGAGGACGGTATGCTGAGTGAACAGACGGTGATGTCCGCGCTCGTTACAGAGCGGAAAATGTATACCGCGCTCACCGAGCTGCTGGAAACGACAGGTGAGTTATCCGAGGCGCTGAGCCGTCAGGATCAGGTTTCCTTTCAGTTGTATCTGGGCATGCGCCAGGATATGCTGAATCAGCTTGCGGAGTGTAAGGCAATTCTGAAAAAACAGTGTGCAGAGCTTCCTGAGAAGGAAGGAAATGCGCTGAGAGGGGTTCTCTCGGGGGAAACGCCGGAGGATGACGGTGTACAGCGTCTGGCCGATCAGGTCAGACGCAACCGGGAGCTGTGGCAAAAGGCTGTTCTGGCAGATCGGCTTGCCAACCAGAGGCTGGGCGGCAAGAAGTCGTTTTATGCCGGAAAGAGGCCTCATACCTGAAAACGGAATCCCCCTGCCTGGCGGGAAAATCAGGCAGGGGGAATCGTTGCGACTAAGGGAGATTGTTGGGAATCACTGGATCAGGGAGTTTCCCGGTGTGTCGAAATCTCCCAAATCGGTGCTCCGGCATAGCGGGCGGGAGAGAGCTCGTCGAGAATCAGCTGCGGTTCCCATGCGGCGAGACTGCGTTCCCGGCTGTTAGGGTCGGCTACCAGGATTTTCCCCTCGAGCGTTCCGCCGCGCAGTACGATGAAATGGCCGGAATTCGTGAAATGCCCTTTGGTCATGAGGGCAACAAAGATTTTTCCTTGTGCCAGCTCGCTGCAAAGATCTTCTGCGGTGCCGATTTCCCAGCTCTCGGCGTCCAGTCCGTAGGCATTGGCAGTCCCTTCAATCAAGGTATAATAGGATCCGCTGTGGGGCGCCCAGTATCCCTGCTGAGCGGCCCAGGCGGCCATTTGCCCGGGATCCACAGTCTGGTCCGTCAGGGAGGAAACCACCATGGCCATAGCGGTGGGGCCGCAGCCATAGCCGCCGATGGGATCACTGCCATACGGCATACTGGCCCACGGTTCCTCACTTTGATTATAATATACCATGTCCACGACGCCGCCGGTCAGGAGTTCAAGACCTTCGCTTTCGACAAATTCCGTGATAACGGGATCCTCCGCGGGAGGCGCATCGTCGAGCTCCGGTGCACCGGCTTTCTGTTCCACCGGCTCTTCAGGAACGGCTTGGGAAGCGTCATTCCCTGTCTGGACAGCGGCCACCAGGCTGCTGCCAAATTCCCGCAGGCTGTTTGCCGCCTTTTTTGAAAAGTCTTTGACGGGCTCTGTGATGGTGGAATACAGTTGGGGATCGGCGTATTTGCATACGGCTAATTCCACCGCGCCGACACAGACGACGGCAAGCAGAAGAATCAGCGTCAGCTTGCGTCCGCGATGTGGTTTTTTGCCACTCAATTTCAACAACTCCTGTTCGATAATCTGACTTAAAGTATAGCAAATTCTTTTCGCCTTGTATAGGACAAAGGAGCGCAGTATGCCACAAATTCGATTAAATGGAGTCACAAGATATTACAAGAAGGACCGAAGAAAAATTGCGGCTGTCAAGGATATTACCCTGACGATTGAGCAGGGCGATTTTCTTTTTGTGACAGGCAGCAGCGGTGCAGGAAAAAGCACAATGCTCAAGCTGATGTGCGGACAGCTGTATCCTTCCTCCGGCACAATTTTTCTCGATCGTCTGAATATTCCGCGAATTGCACGCTGGCGCCCCGGCGTTCTTAGAAGATATTTTGGTTATGTTTCGCAGGTATCTGCCTTTGAACGCAAAAAAACGATCGGCCAGAATGTGCTGGAAGCCACTGTCCCTCACCTGACAGGGCCTCCGACCAAGGAGCGTGTCCTGCAAGGTCTGAAAACCGTTGGTCTTGCGGATGCCATGGATCGTTATCCGGCACAGCTTTCCCTTGCGGACTGCCGTAAGGCGGAGCTGGTTGCCGCCATCATTAACAGGCCTCCAGTCCTGATTCTGGATGAGCTGACGGCTGATCTGGATGAGGATTCCATTTGGGATATTATGCAATTACTCAATGAAATCAACCGTCTGGGGAGTACCATTGTAATGGCGACACACGCGAAGAAATTTGTAAATATTCTTCGCAAGCGAGTGATTACACTGGTGGATGGGCGGATTTGGGGGGATGTACTCCAGGGCCGTTACGGAGATATTTCGTAACTGGTTATCCGAAGTTTAACCCGAAAAAAGGAGAGTGTTACCAATGAGAAACATGAAAGTGGGAGCCCGTATTTTATTATCGAGCGCGATAACATTAGTATTATCCGTTTTAATGGTGATTATTTCAATCACGG
>HHCFC01400__coassemble_2138_pt1 | contig 12521 bp, 12 predicted proteins | sample HHCFC01400__metabat2_high_PE_024 | metagenome-assembled genome bin HHCFC01400
GCGGTCCAGGTCGTCATCTTGGAGGGGAACGAGGTCATCAGAATGATACGCGCCGTCAGAGCGGGATTGACAAAGTTCTGTCCGATCCCACCGAACATCTGCTTGACGACAACGATGGCAGTCACGCAGCCGAATACCGCGATCAGAGGATTGATGCTGACAGGCAGGTTGAACGCCAGCAGAAGGCCGGTGACAGCCGCGCTCAGATCCATGACAGTGTTCTCACGCTTCATCACGCGGCGGCACAGATATTCGCACAGAACACAGCTCGCAACGCACAGGACAATCAGCAGCAGCGCGCGCGGCCCGAACAGAATGACGGACGCCGCAGCCGCCGGAACCAGCGCGATAATCACATCAAGCATGATTTTCTGGGTGGTGGCTCCGCTTCTCAGATGGGGGGAAGCGGAGACGATCAATTTTTTCTCCATTACTTTTTCCCTCCGTTTCTCAGCAAAGCCTTACCCATGCGGATCGCATGCACAAGCGGGCGGTGAGCCGGGCAGTTGTAAGCGCAGGTACCGCATTCCATGCAGCACAGGATTCCCAGCTGATCCAGCTTGTCGGTATCCTTAAGCTCGGCATATTTCTCAAGCTGCGTGGGAACCAGATTCATGGGACAGCCGGAAACACAGCGGCCGCAGCGAATGCAGGCGGTTGGCTTCGGCAGGGCCGCATCCTTCTCTGCGAAGGCCAGGATTCCGTTGTTCTGCTTGAGAATGGGCAGTTCGTCGCTTGTCAGGGCAATACCCATCATGGGGCCGCCCATGAGAAGCTTTGCGGGCGGCTGGCTGTAGCCGCCGCAGAAAGCAATCACATCTGCGATCTTCGTTCCAATCGGAACAATCACGTTTTTTGGGCTGGCAATGGCAGAGCCATCCACGGTGACGCGCTTCTTGACAAGCGGCATTCCTGTTTTCAGATAATCCGCAAGAAATGCGACAGAGGTGATGTTCATCACCAGGCAGCCAACATCTGCGGGCAGCTTTCCAAGCGGAATGACGCGGTTGGTGCAGGACTGCACAAGAACCTTTTCCGCGCCCTGCGGGTAGCGTGCGTGGAGCGGCAGGATTCGTACACGATCTTCGGGATCCAGCTTGGGATTATCCGCGACCTTCCGCAGTACCTCGACGACATCGGGTTTATTGTCCTCGACCGCAATGATCACACGCTCAAGACTGAGCAGATCACGCACGGCATAGACGCCGGAAAGAACAGCCCAGGAGTTTTCCAAAGCCTCGCGGTTGTCCGCGGTGATGTACGGTTCGCACTCGGCGGCGTTCACGATCAACGTGTCAAGATGCTTGTCCTTTGGTACATTGAGCTTTACATGCGCGGGGAATCCCGCACCGCCAAGGCCAACCAGGCCCGATTCATGAACAGCCCGAATAAAATCCTCCGGTGAGTTCACAACAGGGGGCTTGACCTCTGGGGAAACGGTCATCTGGCCATCGGATTCGATCACAACGGCATCAACCATTTGCCCACCCGGCAGCGCAACCTTTGTGACGGCGCTGACCTTGCCGGAAATACTGGCATGGATAGGAGCGCTGACAAAGGCGTCGCTGTCACCGATTTTCTGGCCGACCTGGACAAGATCTCCAACCTTGACCAGCGGCTTGCACGGAGCACCCACATGCTGCTGCATGGGGATTGTCACCTGAGACGGGCAGGGGAGAATTACAGACTCCATCTGCGCCGTGTTCTTGTGGTGAGGAACTGCTGCGCCGCCGTGCGTGCGAAAAGGCTTTTCAGGAAATGTCAGTTCCACTTTTCTCTACCTCCACTCTTTATTTCCTTTGGACGAACGATGCCGTCCGAAGGAATACTACCCGCCTCACCCTCTGTGTCCACAGAAGGTGAGGGGAGCAGCCGGTTAAGAACCGGCATCGTCACGCGCAGAATGATGCCCGTGACGGCGCCGAATAACACGCCAAAACCAATCAGCCAGGGGGCGTACCACGCTACTGCCGGTGTCGTCAGAAGAGACGCTGTCAGAAGCTGGCCGAGATTGTGAGCAAGAGCCCCGGAGATTCCAAGGCCTAAAAACCCGAAGCGGGGATGCTTCAGACGAGCAAGAAGGAATATAACACAAGTGCTCAGGAAACCGCCGGACAGACTCATCAGCATGGCAAGACCGCCGCGCGTCAGACCGGCAAAAACGCCTTTGACCAGCGCAATCCCCATCGCGGGCCAGAACCCCAGACATTGTACTGCGTACAGCACCGCTATGTTGGAAAGTCCCAGTTTCGCGCCAGGGGGCAGAACCGGGATGGGTGGCAGCACCCCTTCCAGAAAAGAGAGTGCCAGGGCCAGAGCTCCCAGCAGTCCTGTTACTGCCACACGGCGTGCAGCGCTGGAACGCCAATCTGTTTGTTTGTGCTGCATGGAGAACCTCCCGCCTCTGTAATGTCAGCCGGTCATGGCGTCAGCCGCCTGTTTACCGCCCTCCAGCCGGACAGAAATGCGTGCCGGGAGACAGACAGCCGCCTGTCCGGCGTGCGTCAGCTTTCCGGTTCGCACACAGGTCTGATCCGGGCAGGAGGAATGCTGAAAGGAAATGCTTCCCGGTTCCGCGAGAAGAACAATGTCATAAGCTCCTCCCAGCGGAATTTCTTCTGCATGTGTCAGGGTGCTGAGATCGATTCGCCGGATTTCTATGCCGTCTTCCTCGATTACCGCCACGCAGCTTTGCGCTGGCTTCTGTGATTGTCCCCACAGAAGCAGCCCGGCTAACAGGAGAGCAAAGAGGAGAAGCAGCAGATCGGCGGGACGCAGAAGCTTTCGTTCCATAAGCTCACCCAGCCATCCGGTAGAAGTCAAGGTTCAGGGTAAATGAGGGAAAGCCGTCTGTGACCTCTACTGTTCTGTCCTTTTCAATGAAAATTCCCTCGGCTCCATACTGTTCCAGCAAACGCTTTCCTTCGTCAGGTCCCAGCAGGAAGGCGGCAGTTGCCAGAACATCGCTCAGTGCGCCATTGTCTTTTGTGTAAACGGTGACGGAGATCAATTCATTGTCCTCCGGCCACCCGGTGTTGGCATTGATCAAATGGTGGTAGACTACACCATCTACCTCTTTTTGTTTTTCATAGGAGCCGGAGGTGGAAACAAAACCTTCCGTTATCTCCATTACTCCCAGAATCTCTTCTCCGTCCTCAGCGGAATATGGATTGCGCACGGTGATGGACCAGGGAGAGCCGTCTGGTTTTTGCCCATAAACTCCCACACTTCCGCCCACAGCGGCAATCGCACCGGAAATCCCGGAGGAAGCATAGGAGGAAACAGCGGTGTCACAAGCAGCGCCCTTTCCGGCGGATCCCAGATCCACACCCATGTAGTGATACTTGAGAGAAGCGGAGTTCTCCTCCTCTTTGACGCGCAGGTCTTCATAATTAATATAGGGAAGAAATTGATCGACGGTATCCTGAGAAGGCGGAGAAAAGTTTCCGTCCGCATCAAAATTCCACAGCTTGGAGACCGGCAGGACGGTGGGATCGTAAACGCCTCCAGATTTCTCTGCTACGTCGAGACAGAGAAGAAGAAGGGAAGTGGTTACGGGATCCACATCGGTCCACACGCTCCCAGCTTCATCATTCAACTGTGCAATGTCGGAGCCGTCCACGCGCCATGATATTTTGTTTTCCAGCTCCGTAATAGCTTGCAGGGCATCATCGGAGGCCTCTTGTCCGTCTGCTCCGTACAGTGTTTGCTGGACCAGCGAACCCATGGCAAAGCCTGTAGTTTCCAAGCGGTTTGAAAGGGTGCTGTGTTGGGACCAGACAAAGACAAGCAGGAGCAGGACTACCGCCAATATACAGGCGAGAAGAAAGGTGAGACGTTTTTGCTGGCGTACAGAAAGCTTTCGGAACAAATGGCGCATAAAAACTCCTTCCTGATCCAGGTAAAAAGCATGATGAATGGAAAGCTTCCCTTTATTATAGCATGATTTTTAAAAAAGTTAAGAAAAAATTACGGCCGATATGACAAAACGGGCAAAATGTCAGGAAAGCCTGATGACAGTTAATGGAAAACATGATACAATAAGCCCCAGGCAAGTTGGGTGTGTACACTTAAAAACGATGTGAATTGATGACAAATATTTAAGAGAGGGACAAAACAATGTCTTTGGAAACGGTAAAGAGTTATCTGAATGTTTGGGGGCTGGGAGAACGTGTGAAGACCTTTGAGGAGAGCAGCGCGACGGTGGAGCTGGCCGCGGCTGCTCTTGGAACAGAGCCTGCACACATCGCCAAAACAATCTCCCTGCGTCTTGACGGCGGCTGTCTGCTGCTTTTGGCTGCGGGTGATGCCAAAATTGATAATGCACGCTTTAAAGCGGAATTCCATACGAAGGCGGCTATGCTGCATCCGGACGAGGTGCTTTCCATGACGGGGCATCCGGTGGGCGGCGTTTGTCCGTTTGCCAATCCGGAAGGGGTACGGGTTGTCTGTGATGAGTCTCTGCGCCGGTTCGATGTGATATATCCAGCGGCCGGGACGGCGAATTCGGCGGTTCGTTTAACCTGTGAAGAACTTTTTGAGACTTCCCGCGCAGAAAAGTGGGTGGACGTCTGCAAAGGCTGGCGGGAGGAGGAACGCACAGAATGAGAATGCGAAGCAAACCGTGGGCAAAACCGGAGCTGGAGGCCTGTCCGTTTTTCCTGCGTCATCCGGAGCAGCAGAAGGGCCGCTGGCATGAATGGTTCCCGGAAGAAGGGGCTATCCATTTGGAGCTGGGTTGTGGAAAAGGGTATTTTATCGCCGGTTTGGCACCGCTTCACCCGGAACTTCATTATATTGGCATCGATCTGAAAGATGTGATATTGGCTCCGGCCAAACGTGTGATTGAAGCTGCTTTTGACGGCAAGCCCATTCACAATGTTGCTTTGACAGGGCACGACATTGAGCGGCTGCGTGAAATTATGGGAGAAGCCGATCAGGTGGAGAGAATCTACATCAATTTCTGTAATCCATGGCCCAAGCCCCGTCATTGGAAACGCAGGCTGACCTATCCAACCCGTTTGGAGGATTACCGCATGCTGCTTGCTCCACAGGGGGAGATCTGGTTTAAAACCGATGACGGCCCGCTGTACCGCGATACACTTCGCTATTTTGAAGAAGCGGGATATGAAGTGTATTGGACCACGGAGGATCTTCACGCAGATCCCTGTTCCGATGAAATCACCGTGATGACAGAGCATGAGAGGATGTTTTCCGAGCAAGGAATCCGCATTAAGGCGGCCAAGGCCAGAGTGCTGCCAAGAAAAGAATAAATGCACAGAAAGACACCGTTTCTTCCGGTATGCCTTACAGGGGCAGGAGGAAACGGTGTCTTTGTATGCAAGGAGAGCTTATAAATTCTGCCGGTATCTCTCAACGATCAAATTGGCACATTTATAAACGTCGCCGCCGCCCAGCGTGAGAATCAAATCACCGGGCTGGACACGCGCCATCGTGTAATCTGCCATTTCTTCAAAGGTCGGGAACCAGACGCATCCAGGAATCTTTTCCGCCAGATCCTTGGCGTAAATGTTGTAGGTGTTTGTCTCCCGCACCGCGAGAATCTCGGAAAGCACGGTGTGATTGGGGATGGAAAGAGCTTTTGCAAAATCGTCCAGGAAAAGAGCGGTGCGCGAATAGGTGTGGGGCTGGAACAGAGCCCAGACCTCACGATACCCCATCCGCATCGCGGCGGACAGTGTGGCGGTCAGTTCTGTGGGATGATGTGCAAAATCGTCCGCGATGGTGATTCCTCCGAACTCTCCAAGGATCTCAAAGCGGCGGTGGACGCCATGGAACGCATGGAGCGCGTCGGCAATGGTTTCCGGCGCGATTCCCATTTGGTCGGCGACGGCAGCCGCGGCAAGCGCGTTGAGAATATTGTGCCTGCCGGGAATGCTCAACTTTGCTTCACACAGCGGAATCCCCTGCTTGAGGATCGTGAAATCTTCGCAAGCTTTTGCCTCATCGCGGACGTTGGCGGCGGAGTACATGTTTTCTGCACCAAGTCCGAAAGTTACGATTTTCGCGTGGGTAATGCCTTCCAATGTCTTTTTGACATTGGGATCGTCTCCGTTGACCACAAGGATCCCGCTGGTTTGCAGGGCGAACTGATGGAAAGAACGGATGATGTTGTCCAGTGTTCCGAAATAGTCGAGATGGTCAGCGTCAATGTTGAGGATGACGGAGAGGTAGGGGTGAAGCTGCAAAAAGGTGTCCACATATTCGCAGGCTTCACAGACGATGGTGTCTGATTTTCCGACACGCCCGTTTCCTTCGATATAAGGCAGCTTTCCTCCGATGATGGCGGACGGATCGGCTCCGCCCATGATCAGCGTCTGTGTCAAAAGGGCGGTAGTGGTGGTCTTTCCGTGTGTTCCGGAGACAGCGATGGAATGTGGATAGCGCTTTGTCACCATTCCAAGCATCACGGAGCGCTCCACAGTCGGGATCCCTTTCTCGCGGGCCGCCGTCAGCTCCGGATTGTCCTTGGGAACAGCTGCGCTGTACACAACGAGCTCCGCCCCTTCGATGTTTTCCGGACGGTGTTCGGTAAACACAGGGATCCCATAGCCCTTCACACGTTCCAGCGTATCGGATTCGCTTCGATCCGAGCCGGTCAGTTCATAGCCCTTGTGAAACAAAATTTCCGCGATCGGACACATGCCGGAACCGCCGATCCCTACAAAATGAATCCGCTTAACCTGAGAGAGAATATCCGTCTGCTCCATAAATGACGCGCCCTTTCCTTATCATGAAATAGTGGGAGCGTATGGGAAAATGAAGATACGCTCCGAGACATATCGTGTGATTTGTTTTCTTTATCATACCCATAATTGGCACGTTTTGCAAGGAAGATTTCCTGAAAACAGAAAATTGCTTTGCCGTGGAACAACTCTTTTCCGTTTTCCATACTATGTTGTAAAAGAAATTTCGCTGCACTTTTCTGCGGTACAGGGGCGGGAAGCTTCGCTCCCATTTTCCGCGTTTTCTGCGGCTGGAGAAGGGTTTGAGATATCATGATAGAGATGAACAGCTTTGGGCTTTTGGGGGGAGACAGGCGGCAGGCCGCTCTCGCAGACGCATTGGCGCAGGATGGCTGCACCGTCTGCGTCTGGGGGCTTGACGGTCTGCCGCTGGATCCTAAGGTAAAGCGGTGCACACCGGAGGAGATTTATGAAACCTGTACAGCGATCATCCTTCCGCTTCCCGCCACGGCAGACGGAAAGACAATCAACGCTCCTTACGGCGATCGCTCGATCGTTCTGGATGACGAGTTTGCGGAGCGCATGAGCCGGAAGGAAGTGTACGGGGGCCGGATGGCGCCTGTTTTGGCGACGAGCGAAAAGTGGGATGCCATTGACATATACGATTATTATACACGGGAAGAGTTTGCTGTCCGCAACGCGGGGGTAACAGCAGAAGGGGCTGTGGCTGTAGCAGTGAAGGAATATGAGGGTTCTCTGCTGGGAAGCCGCTGCCTTGTGGCAGGCTATGGAAGGATTGGCCGGGCGCTGGCACAGGTTTTGCGGGCTATGGGAGCGCAGGTAACGGTCAGCGCCCGGCGTCCGAGGGATTTTGCCTGGATTGAACTGAGCGGCTGCCGTCCTATCGCGACAGATTCCATCGGCAGGGAACACGAACCTTACGATATTGTATTCAATACCATTCCCGCGATGATCTTTCCGCGCCGTGTATTGGCACAGCTTCACCCCGGGTGCGTTGTGATCGATTTGGCCTCCAAGCCGGGCGGGGTGGATTTTGATGCGGCAAAGGAACTTGGAATTCATGCAGTACAGGCCTTGTCCCTGCCCGGGAAGACAGCTCCCCGCGCGGCTGCTGAAATCATGAAAAATACCATTTACAATATGATGGAGGAGTGAGAGCTATGAGAGAATTGACACTGGGGTTTGCCCTCTGTGGCTCATTCTGCACCTTCGGGAAAGCGATGGAGCAAATGCGGCGGACTGCCGGAGCCGGATACCGACTGGTTCCTATCATGTCCAATAACGCATACGAAACAGATACACGGTTTGGCCGTGCCTGTGATTTTATCTGGGAGGCCGAGGACATCTGCGGAAGAAAGGTGATTCATTCGATTGCCGGAGCAGAGCCGCTGGGACCCAAGCATATGGTGGACGCACTTGTTATCGCGCCCTGCACAGGAAACACACTGGCAAAGCTGGCGGCCGGGATTACCGATACTCCCGTGACAATGGCAGCCAAGTCTTGTCTGAGGATTGGACTCCCGGTGATTCTTTGTGCCGCCACGAACGATGCTCTTGCCGCGTCGGCGCAGAATATCGGAAGGCTGATGAACACAAAAAATATTTATTTTGTTCCGTTTTGTCAGGACGATCCGGAGCAAAAACCAACGTCCGCCGTCGCGGATTTCAACCAGCTTCTTCCCACGGTGGAAGCGGCTCTCAAGGGAAGGCAGCTGCAGCCGGTGTTTTGCGGCAAAGCGTAAGCAGGAACGATGGCCTTTGCGGGAAGAGTCTTGTCATGGCGAAAAGAACATGATATGATAAGTAGAAAATTGCTTATCCCATTTGGGACAGGCGGATTTGATCTGAACGCAAGGGAGTGTTAAAAATGAGCGAGTATCGTATGGATACACAGTGCATTCACGCGGGATATCATCCCGGCAACGGGGAGCCGCGTGTGATGCCGATTGTACAGAGCACCACCTTCCGGTATGAAACCTCGGAGGCAATGGGACGACTGTTTGATTTGGAGGATGCCGGTTTCTTTTACACCCGTCTGGGCAACCCGACGCTTGATGCGGTAGAGCAGAAGATTGCCGCGCTGGAGGGCGGTGTTGGCGCAATGCTGACATCGTCCGGGCAGGCCGCTTCTATGCTGGCTGTGCTCAACATCTGCCATGCTGGCAGCCATGTTGTCAGCTCCAGCGCTATTTACGGCGGCACCTTCAATCTCCTCTATAAAACGCTGCAGGAAATGGGGATTTCATGTACCTTCGTGGCCCCCGGCTGCACACAGGAGGAACTGGAGGCGGCATTCCGTGAGAATACCCGCTGCGTGTTTGCGGAGACCCTGTCGAATCCTTCCCTTGTGGTTACGGATCTGGAGCTGTTTGCAAAAGCAGCGCACGCCCACGGCGTCCCGCTGATTGTCGACAATACCTTCGCGACTCCGATGAACTGTCATCCGCTGTCCTTCGGTGCGGATATCATCACACACTCTACCACCAAATATATGGACGGCCATGCAGTTCAGGTGGGAGGCTGCATCGTGGATGGAGGAACCTTTGACTGGGACAACGGAAAATTCCCCATGCTGACTGAGCCGGATGAGTCTTATCATGGCCTGAGTTATACAAAGCAGTTTGGCAAAGCGGCGTACATTACCAAGGCACGCACACATCTGATGCGTGACATTGGCGCGCAAGCCAGCCCGATGAATGCGTTTCTGCTGAACCTGGGACTGGAGACGCTGGCTCTGCGCATGGAGCGCCACTGCTTCAATGCCCAAAAGGTAGCGGAATATTTGCAAAACCATGAAAAAATCGGCTGGGTTAACTACCCCGGTCTTCCGGGCAGTCCGTATTATGAGCTGGCGAACAAGTATATGCCGAACGGAACCTGCGGCGTGATCTCCTTCGGGATTAAGGGCGGCAGAGAAGCGGCCATGCGCTTTATGGATTCGCTCGAGCTGGCTTCCGTAGTCACACATGTGGCGGATCTGCGTACCTGCGTTCTGCATCCCGCGAGCACCACGCACCGTCAGATGACGGATGAGCAGCTTGTGGAAGCTGGCATCAGCTCGGATTTGATCCGGATGTCTGTGGGTATTGAAAACATTGCGGATATTCTGGAGGATATCGAACAGGCCTTGCAGAAGGCTTGATTACATGAAAAAGGATGGCTCCCTCGCAGGGAAGCCATCCTTTTTTGGTCAGTGAAAACAGAAGCTTTATTTCTCCATCAAAAACTCGGCGGTTTCTTTGAAAAGCAGCTCGCGTTCGGGACCCAATGTACAAACGTGCGGGCTTCTTGGAAGTTCCAGCAGAACCTTTTTGCGGGAGGAAACCTCTGTCATGATCCATCCGGTGCTGCGGGGATGGATCGTGCGATCCCTTCCGGCACGCACATTCATGATGGGGCAATGGATACGGGGCAGTCCCTGCCGGGCCAGACGCATCAAACGGTTGAGATCCGCCAGACAGTGAACCGGCGTTTTGTCGTAGGTGTCATTATATTCATGCAGAAAGTCCGGGATAACCTCATGCTTTTTTTCCGGCTCAGTGAAAAAACGCCAAACGGGCCACAAGGCGTTGGCAAAAATGATTTTCTCATTGTAGACGGAAAGAGCGGCGGCAATCGGGACAGCGCGGCGAACTGGGCGTGTTTCCGCCAGCAGCAGCGTCAGGGCGCCTCCCATAGAAAGTCCAACGACGCTGACGTCCCTGCACTGGCGCGATAGCTTGTCAAAAGCGTGCTGTGCCCCCCGAAGCCAGTCGTGCCAGCGGGTTTTGGCCATATCCTCCGGTGTGCGTCCATGTCCGGGAAGCAGGGGAGCAGCGACCGTATAGCCGGTCTTTTCGGCCAGTGCCCTGCCGAGAGGGTTCATGGTTCCCGGCGTGGCGGTGAAGCCATGGATTAACAAAATACCGTGCTCGCGGGAGCCGTTGATGAAAAACGGGCGGCACAGAGGATTATCGATCAGCAGAGACATGAAAATCACTCCTTTTTTTCAGTATACACCGAAAAGAAAGAAATTGCGACCTTTTTCTTATGGAAACACAAATTTCTTTGTGCGATTTGCTGGTTGAGTCCCGAGCCAAAAAGGGAAGAATATGTGGAACCGTACCAGACGAAAGTGTAAGTTCATACATTATTCAGAATATTCATTCTTTTATTCATTTCGAGAGTGTGTTATAATACACCTGACATGCCGGAACGCCGCCGTTGGCTGTGTCTGGCTTCCTTTTTCAGCCAGGCGCCGGAAAAGGGTTCAGGAACCGAAATTAGGAGATGAATAGAATGACAGGGATAGAATGTTGGAGCATCTGCGAAGGCGTAGAGTTTTTGGGCGTTCGCGATCCGAAGTTTAAGACGGCGCGGATGTCCGTCCATTTCCTTCTTCCCATGCAGAAGGAACATGCCTCTGAAAATGCCTTGCTTCCATTTCTGCTGAGCAGAGCATGCAAAAAGTACCCCGACTATACCAAGCTGGGACAGCGTTTGGCAGAGCTGTATGGAGCGAGCCTGAGCGCGGACGTGGACAAGGTGGGCGACGTGCAGGTGTTGTCCGTGGCAGCTTCCGGTCTTGCCGATCGATACACCTTAAATGGAGAAACCGTTTCGGAGGATCTTGTGGATCTCCTTTGCGGCGTGCTGTTTGATCCGCCGCTGGAGAACGATTTGTTCCGGGAACAGGATTTTGAGCAGGAAAAGCGTCAAACGATTGAACTGATTGAAACAGAGCTGAACGATAAGCGTTTTTATGCGAATCAGCGCTGCGAGGAAATCATGTGTGAGGGAGAGCCATATGGTGTCAACCGCTATGGGTCCAGAGACGCGGTGGAGAGACTGGAGCGCTCCCGGATGACGCAGGTGTGGAATAATGTTCTCGCCCATGCCCGTGTGCAGATCCTCGTGCTGGGAAATTGTGAGATTGAGCCTTTGTATGAACGTTTCCGGCAGGTGTTTTCCGCACTGCACCGGGAAAAGCTGCTTACCTGTGAGACGGTGAACGTAAAGTCCGCTTCCAGTGTCCGGGAGGTCCAGGAGACGATGGAGGTGGCGCAGTGCAAGCTGGTGATGGGCTTCCGCACCAGCGTATGTCAGCCGCAGGAGCAGGTGCCGGCCATGAAGCTGGCGGTTGCGATTTTGGGTGGGACGCCGAGCTCCAAGCTGTTTCTGAATGTGCGGGAAAAGCAGAGCCTCTGCTATTATTGCAGCGCGTCCTATAACAGTATGAAAGGAATTATGCTGATACAGAGCGGCGTAGAGCAGAAAAATCTGCAAAAGGCCCGGACGGAAATTCTCGCGCAGCTTGATGCCCTCAAGCGGGGTGATTTTACCGACGAGGAGATTTCCGCGGCACGGCTGAGCCTGCTCAACGCTTATCATTCCGCTTCCGATTCTCTGGGGGCGCTGTCCGGCTGGTATCTGACGCAGGCTATCAGCGGGCGTCCGCAGACGCTGGAGGAAGCTGCCGCGGCAATGGAAGCCGTGACACGTGAGGAGCTAATCGAGGCTGCCAATCAGATCACGCTGGACACGGTTTACAGCCTGCTGGGAAAGGGGACGGAAGAATGAACGCACCATGTAAAGAACATTACAGTGAGCGCACAGGCGATCGCTATTATGAAATACAGCATTCTTCTGGCCTTCGGATTCTGCTGTACCCGAAAAATCAGAACAATTCCACTTATGCGGTGTTCGGAACCCGCTATGGCTCCGTGGATACAACCTTCCGTGTCAACGGAGAAGAAGCCTGCACGGTGCCGGAGGGCATCGCGCACTATCTGGAGCATAAGCTTTTTGAGAGCG
>HHCFC01400__coassemble_2208_pt1 | contig 11952 bp, 10 predicted proteins | sample HHCFC01400__metabat2_high_PE_024 | metagenome-assembled genome bin HHCFC01400
TTTTCTTTTGAAGAAAACTCCATGCGAAATTCTTTATCCTGTTTTTATGCTGTTGTACCGCAAGGACCTGTTGACCCACGCACAATCAGCTGAGGGGTATACTCAATTTTATTCACCATGGCAGGCTGTGCAGAAGCGCGTTTTTCATTCTGAGAAAGGATCATGTCCACAGCCGATCGGCAGCGGGTGTACAAATGATGGTCAATGGTAGTTAGGGTAGGGGTAGTGACACTGGAAGCAAAAATGTTGTCAAAGCCGCATACCGAGTAATCCCGCGGTATATGGAAGCCCTGTGCCTGCAATTCGTTCAGGATGCCCAGTGCGGTCATATCATTGACGCCGATCAGGGCGGTTGCATCCTCTTTTCTGCGCAGGAACTCTGCGGCGAGCCGCCTTCCCACAATATATTCATAAGGTAAACCGCCGTCCTGCATATCGGTTTCAGCGCGCGGATCCTCCACAATGGCTTTCAGTCCGTCGGTGAGACCATGCGATTCCAGCTGCCGGCGGATTCCTTCCAGACGCTGTCCTCTGGCCAGTGTAAACTGGTTGAACGGGGTGGAGAGAAACGCCAGCTTTCTATGTCCCAGCTGATACAGATGTTCCGCCAGCATGGCGCCCGCGTTCACATTGCTCAGCTCAATGGAACAGATTGCCAAATCTTCTTCCTTTTCGCCGATGATAACCACCGGTGTGGTGGAGGAAACCTGTTCAATCAGATGAGGGAAGCTTGGCAAAAAGGTGTAAATCAATCCATCCACATGACTGCCGAGGAATGTGTCCAGATAATATTTTTCCAAATCGGACTTACGAAAGGTGTTGCAGACAATCACCCGGTATCCCAGAGAATCCGCGTAATCTTCCACCGCTTGAATCAATTCGGAATAATATGGATTCGTCAAGGTGGGAGTCAGCACCAAAAGCATACGGTTGTTTTTTTTGTTGGGCTGTTTTTTTCGCCGGGGCAGCTCATAATTCAGCTCCTGCGCAGCGGCAAAGACTCTTTCCTTGGTTTCGCTGCTGAAGGTAATTTTGTCACTGTTATTCAGGATCAGGGATACGGTAGCCTGGGATACGCCGGCCAGACGGGCAACATCCTGAGAAGTGGCTTTTTTCATGTGACGTGCCTCTCTTTAATAATATTATATTAATATTATAAAAGACCTTGGAGAAAAAGTCAAACAAACTGCCCAAATTCATAAAAAATCTTTTGGCGCTGTAACCGGCCATATCCTATTGACACAAAAGCTTTTGGGGCATATACTGTAGGTGTTATATTTTATTTATATAACACGATTATTACTAATGATTTGATTAGCGATTCTCACAGTAAAGGCGGTGTGAACAGCGATGGACAACATGTGCAGCACACAACACTACAAAAGCGGCATGATCCTTGCACTGGGAGAGCTTTTGATCGATCTGATTCCGGAGCGCGACGGGATGCGCATAGAGGACGAGGGTCCGGTGATCAAAACAGTCAGCGGCTCTGCCGGTATTTTTGCCTGCGCAGCCGCTCTTCTGGGCGCCGACAGCGGTTTTATCGGCAAGGTGGGGACAGACAGCCTGAGCCGCATGGCCACCCACACCCTGCGTGAACAGGGGGTGGATATCAGCCATCTGGTGCAGGCGGAGAACGGACAGTTGGGCCTGGCGTTTCTGGAGTACTTATCGAAAGGGCGCAATTATCAATACTATCGGAAAAATTCCGTGGGAAGCACCCTCTGCGCCGACGATTTGGATGAAACATATATTGCCTCCGCCTTTGCAATCCATTTCCCGGGGATGCTGCTGGAGTTAACCCCTCAGATGCGGGGAGCCTGCCGCAGGGCGGTGGAAATTGCCAGGGTCCATGGGGTGCTGGTGTCTTTTGATCCCAATATCCGCCGGGAGCTCAGCGGCAATGAGGAAGCCCGGGAAAGAATGCTCTGGGCTGTACGGTGCGCTGATATTGTGGCGCCCACGCTGGAGGAAGGACGGATTGTAACCGGGGAGAAGGAGATAGGAGCCGTGCTCCGCGCGCTGCATGCCATGGGCCCCCGTGTGGTGGCCTTGACCCGTGATAAGGATGGGGCTGTGCTGAGCCGGGACGGGGAGGTGGCCTTTGCTCCGGGCATTGACCAGCCGCCTGTTGATCCCACAGGCGCAGGGGATACCTTTGCCGCCGCTCTCTGCGTAGGAATACAGGAAGGGATGGAGCTGGCGCGGTTAGCCTGCTTCTGCAACTGTGCGGGTACTCTGGCCATCCGGCGGAAAGGCGCCGTCGGGATGGCGCTGCCGGATCGCGCGGAGGTGGAGGAACTGATGGCTTCCGGGGTTTGTCCGGTGAGTACAGCGTCTTTGAATGAGGTCATGTAAACGAAATGATAAAGGAGAGTGTATGATTATGGCAGGGTTAAAACAGCGGCTTCGGGCGGGTGAGCAGATTTTGGGTACCATGGTGACTACCTTTGCCTGTCCGGATATTGCCCGTCTGCTGCAAAATGCGGGCTTTGATTTTTTTATTGTGGATTGTGAGCATGGAGCCTTCACCACCCGGGAGGTGGCTAATATTCTGGCTGAAGCGCGCGGAATTGGAATGCCAGGCTTGGTGCGTATTCCGGAAATGCGGCGGGAGCATGCTCTCAAATTCATGGAGATGGGAGCTTCCGGGCTGCTTCTGCCCAACACCGAGTCTGCCGATCAGGCGCGGATGCTGGTGGACTGCGCCAAATATGCGCCGATGGGACACAGGGGAGTGTCGCTGTCCCGTCCGCACACGGATTTCAAAAAGGTAAACGGTCCGGATTATATGAAACAATCCAATGAGGACACGCTTCTGCTCTGCCAGATTGAATCCAGGGCCGGAGTGGAGCATATCGAGGAGATTGTGGCGGTAGAGGGCATTGATGTGGCTTTTATCGGTCCCAATGATATGACTCAGGATTATGGTAAGCTGGATCACTTTGACGATCCGGAGATCGTGGCCGCCTTTGAGCGTGTGATCGCTGCGGCTCAGGCGGCAGGCAAGTTTTCAGGCGTTCACTTTGGCAGCTCGGAACCGCTCAGGCCCTGGCTCAGCCGCGGCATGCAGTGCAATATGTGGAACAGCGATTCGGGCCTTCTGGCTTTGGGAGCTGCGGGCCTGGCCGGGCTGAAAGGAGAGTGACCCAATGAAAATTGTAGTTTTGGACGGATATACGGAAAACCCCGGGGATCTGAGCTGGGAGGGGTTTGAAGCGCTGGGGGATATGACGGTTTACGACCGCACGGCTGCCGATGAGATTCTGGCCCGTGCGAAAGGGGCGCAGGTGCTCCTGACCAACAAAACCCCTCTGAATGCGGAAACATTGGCCGCACTGGCGCCGGAGCTTCAATACATTGGAGTGCTGGCGACCGGGTATAATGTGGTGGATATTGCTGCCGCCAGAAGCCATGGGGTGCCGGTCTGCAATATTCCTACCTATGGGACTGCTGCGGTGGCTCAGTTTGTCATGGCTTTGCTGCTGGAACTGTGCCATCATGTGGGAGACCACAGCCGGTCGGTCAAGGCGGGGGATTGGAGCCGCTGTCCGGACTTCTGTTACTGGAATACGCCTTTGATCGAGTTGGCGGGCAAAACTTTTGGCGTTGTGGGATATGGACGCATCGGACGGGCTGCCGCCAAGCTTGCCGCGGCCTTTGGTATGGAGGTCCTGGCCTGCGACGCGCACGCCTCTGCCGGTTCGGATGGAGTGGCCCGCATGGTATCGCTGGAGGAGCTTCTGGCCGCCAGTGACGTGATCAGCCTGCACTGCCCTCTGTTTGAAAGCAACCGGGGAATGATCAATCGGGAGGCCATTGCCCGCATGAAGGACGGGGTGCTGCTGATCAATACCTCGCGGGGACCGCTGATTGATGAGCAGGCACTTGCGGATGCGCTGCACACCGGCAAGGTCGCGGGGGCGGGACTGGATGTCCTGACGGTGGAACCGGCCCGGCCGGACAATCCTCTGATGAAGGAACCAAACTGCCTGATCACGCCTCATATTGCCTGGGCGCCCAAGGAGAGCCGCCAGCGGCTGATGGATATTGCGGTGGATAATTTGAAAGCTTGGCTCGCAGGCAGCCCGCAGAATGTGGTGAATCCCTGAAACGCAGTTTTCAGTTTGTCCGATTAAAAAAGCTTGCCGTCTGATCTTTGATTCAGGCGGCAAGCTTTTTCCATTTTGTGAGGATGTTTTGCGTTTACAGCTCCATCACCCGGCGCTGGGTATAGGATTCCAGCGCGGCGGTGAGCAGACGGTGGCTTTGCTCTGCTTCGTCGGGCGTAAAGCAGCCGAAGGAGCAGTCCAGCCCTCTCAGCTCACTTACAAAGGTAGCGAACATTTGCAGGAGGGAATCGGAGAAACCGAACTCAAAGATAGAACCGGTGATTACCGGGTACAAAGGCTTTTGCCCCACCACCAGGCGGGCCCAGGCCTGTTCACGTCCCACTGACTGGGTATAGCGGATTGCGTTGGGGTCATCGGTGGAAAATTTGGCGGACATGGTAAGACCATAGATTTCATATTCCACCGTGTTGGTACAGCCGGGAGCCATTCGCTTCATTTCCATCTGCATGGGGAATCGGTCTCCTGCGATATTCTCTGCCTCACAGAGCAGGATTGCGTTGTCCCAGGTTTCGCAGGGAACCTGTTCCCCTTTTTCATTGGGGCGGGTGGGGGCCAGGTTTGCCAGCTGTGCGCTGACCGTGCGCGGGTACATTCCCAGGCGGAAGGGGAGATGCTGTGTATGGATGCCCAGATCACCCATGCAGCCATAATCTCCATTGGCAGCGCGCATTCGCTTCCAGTTGATAGGCTTATTCAGATCCATATCGGAGGAGTGTTTGATGGAAAAGCGTGCTTCTATAATACGGCCAAAAGCGCCTTCCCGGTACCAGCGCACCATTTGCTGTACGGCCGGATAATAGGGAAATTCGCTGGCGCATCGAACAAAGACCTCCGGATGCTCCGCCATGGCCTGGCGGATGCTTTTACAAGCAGCCAGATCCATGCCGAAGGGCTTCTCTCCCAGCAGATGCTTCCCCGCCCGGATGACGTCGCTGTATACCTGCGCATGCAGATGGTGCGGCACGGCGCAGTATACAGCTTCCACCTCCGGATTGGCCAGCAGTTCTTTATAATCGGAGTAGAAATAACGGGTATCAGGCACCTGGCGGAACCAATCCAGATTGGGTGGGGACAGATCACAGGCAGCCACAATCACCGGACGCGGCAGATCCGCGGCAAGGTGCAGCCAACGCATGGATACACTGGCGAATTCCCGGCCCATCAGGCCGCATCCAATAACTCCGAAACGCACGGGACGGTTCATTGTACCCCCTCCTTCCGCTGCTCCAGCGCGGTCAGCTCCTCCTCCATGACAGCCACCAAACGATCGATCATGGGTTCTGTCAAAATCAAGGGGAGCTTGGTCAGCGCTACCGGCGGGCAGTTCGGTTTGTAGGTCTGGGCGCTGATATCCACGCAGCGGCTGTGGTTCATGGCGCTGCAGAAGGCGACTGCGTCCTCCACGCTGTCAAAGCAAAGGGCCGTCATATGGGCGTCGCCTTCCACGCCGGTGCAGATACGCGGATGCCGTGCGGCCACGGCCGCGGCCTTCTCGTGGTAGCGGCGGCCGATCTGTTCGATATGCTCCCCGTTGGCGGCGATGAATTCCATCGTGATAAGGTAGGCAAGGCTGGCAAGCTCCTCCTGACCGTTGGTGACCAGCGCGCCGAACTGATTCAGACTGTCAAACGCGCCGCTGGTTAAAATTTTGCTCGCCGGGTAGCAGCCGCCGGGGAAGCCTTTTCCGATGGATACAAAATCCGGAGTCAGCCCATAGCGGCGGAACAAAAACAATCCCTGATACCAGGCGCAGGACTGGATCTCATCGCAGAGCACCGGGGTGTCGGTTTCATGGCAGACGCGATATGCCGCCTGAAGGAAGCTTTCGGACAGGCGGATGCCGCCATAGTTCATCATCACAATTTCATGACAGAAGCCAGCGGTTTTATATGGGCCCTCATTCCAGCGATGCACCGCTGCCGCAAAGGCTTCGGGGTCGTTGATGGGGACGGATATCACTTTGTACAGATCCATCTGGCCGGCTTTTTCCGTGAAACCTGGCCATAGCCCCCGCAGTGTCTGGGCCAGAACGGTAGTGCCGTGATAACCGGCCGTAATGCCGCCTGCGTTGTCCGCCATTACCAGAAATACCGGGATCCGCCCCTCGTAAAGGGCTTTTTTGCCGTCGAGGGAGTAGAAGCGTGCCAGCATCATTTTCAGGGCGGCTTCCACAGCCAAAGAGCCGGTTTCCAGATTGATGACACAGCTCAGGGTGCCGGGCTTTTTTTCATGCAGGATAGTTTCCAGCGCCGGATCGTCCGGTTTCATCCCGTTGGCCGCGGCGATGAGCCGCCGTTCCAGCGTGCGGGTGATAAAGCCGCGCGTATTGTTATGGGTGGCGTTGGGGATCCCCAGCTTTTTGGCTTTTTCCAGCAGGGCGTAGCCTGGGAAGGAATGTCCCAGCGGGATGTGATAATGCTCGCTCTTGGCGGCAAGGTACAGTCTCCCGTCTTCTCCTATGCGGAAGGCCCCCAGCCCGCTGAGAGGGGCTGCCGAGCTGTGCTGGGCGGCCCGGTAGGAATCCGTGGGCGCACCGTTTTCGGTATCCTGGAAAGCAGGTACAAGGGTTTCCCCCAGATGGGACATCAGCGATTCCTGGCGGGCGGCAAAGGCCTCCGGATAAAAGTCTGCCTTCTCCTCCGCGATGGCCCGGAGCACAGCAGGATCCTCCCCGGTAAGAGCGGAACGGGAGGCGATGACACCATCCAGGTATGCGCGGGCGAGAAGATCGGCCAGGGAGCGGCGAATATTGTGCAGCATGGAAAACATCTCCTTTCACTCAGACAGGTTTACACCCGGACAAATTCCATTTTGGCCATCCGGCAAAGCAGGCGGATGCGGTTTTCCGGAGTGCCGGGCACCAGGATCTCGTGATGGGTGCCGCCCTGCTCCAGCCAGGAGGTTACACAGGGACGGACGCCGCTGTCGGGACGGAAGAACAGGTAGGGCATGTCGCATTTCTGGAGATCGCATTTGTCCAGTACCTGGCCGGGAGCATAGACCAGCCGGAACCGATCCCCGCCCAGATGTACCAGGGACATCACTGCCATCGGTCCGGGCTCAGGGCAGAAGATAGGAGTAGGGGGATTGGACAGCCCTCCCTCAAGGAACACGCGATCCATTAAAAAAGGCTTGCGGTCATGCCGGCAAAGCGCCCAGTTTCCTTCTCCCGCATGGCAGAACAGGATAGCCTCTCTGGCCAGGTCCATCATATACATTTCGCTGAAATCAGCCTGGCCGCACAGCTGGATCATGGCGGCCATCCACATGGCGGCGGTGGCGTCGCCTTCCGCGGCATAGCCGTAGCCGTCTGCCATCAGGCTGGAGGCGGCGAGCAGCGGCAGCTGGGTAAAACGCCCGTCCGCGCCGAATTCCTCAAAATGAGCGGTATAGCCCGCGTATCCGTTTTCCTCCAGATAAGCCTTGAAGCCGAGATACATCCTCACCGCCTCGGCATGGCGTTCCGGGGGCATGGCCGGATCCACGTCAAAGATCTCCCGCTCCAGTGCCACGCGTTCAGCGATCTGCTCCGGAGCGACACGGGCGCAGTACCGCTGCAGCGTACCCACGGAGTCGCTGATAAACTCAGGCCCCAGAGTGCGGAACACAGCCATGTCATCGGTAACTACGTCTCCCATGCCGGGCAAACGTCCCACCACGCCGATTTTCATACGCTGCATGGCCCGGCGGGTATGGGCGGCGGCGGCAAAGTCCGTTACAAACGCGGATAACTCCCCGTTTTTCCGGCTTCCCGCAAAAAAAGCACAGGGAATTCCCGAACGCATCAGGCAGTTGGCATTGTCCTGAGAACCGTGAATCCCCTGGTTGATCGTCAGTTCCCATTCGCCGAAGCTGTCTCCCACAGTTTCATCCGGCTGCACCAGCGCCAACGCCAGCGGCAGATGATTGTGCTGCATGGCCCGCACCAGATACTGACCCTGGGAATAGCTCAGCAGGAGGATTAAGATGCCATCCAGCTCCTCAGCGTTGTATTGGGCGGTAAGAGCCTCGATGTCTTCCCGGTTTCCTGCCGGCCTCGGGAAAACAAAATCAGCTGTGCCGGCCAGGGAGTCCAGGACCTGGTGCACATACTGCGTCTGATGGTCGATAAAGCCGGGGAACAAAGGCTCATAGCCCTCCAGCATCAAGGCAAGAACGCCGAGACGAGGTTTTGGTTGAATCATGATATTTTCTCCTTCCATCAGTACAAGGGGCGTACCGCTTGATACAGCTGATGAGTCAGCTCACGGGTTTTCCGGTAGGCTTCGCCGTTGGCCGGAATGGGCCGGTAACGGGCGGCAGGGGGGAGATCCGGCGTGAAGTCCGAAGGCATCAGCCCGCAGCCGCGCCCCGCCAGTAAGGCAGCGCCCTGAGCGGTGGCCTCCCGGCAGGCGGGAACAACCAGCTCCCGGCCGCATACATCTGTCTTGATTTGCTGCCATAGTCCGCTGGCCGCGCCGCCGCCCAAAGAGCGCAATTCCCTGCAGGGACAGCCCAGCGCCTCCAGCATTTCCAGAAAATCAGCGAGTACAAGGGCGGTGGATTCCAATACGGCCCGGGCAAAATGGGCACGGGTGTGGGCCAGGGTGGCTCCAAAAAATACGGCTCTTGCCTGCGGGCAGGCATCCGGATCGACGCAGCCGGATAAATAGGGAAGAAATACCAGCCCTTCAGAACCCGGAGGGACAGTAGCGGCCATCTGGTCCAGAGCGGCGTAGCCGGCGCCGCCCGCCGGAAGATCCGGGCAGAATTGATCACGGAACCAGCGCAGGGCCATTCCGGCGGTGTTGCCGATGGGCAGGCAAACGTATTGTCCCCGCACAGCATGCCGGTAAATGGTGACCGGATGCTCCTGGGAAAAGACGGGATGATCTGTGACGGCGGCGGCAACCAGGGCGGTGCCGGTTGTCTCGGTAATCACGCCGCCTCCGCTGCCGGCTGCCAGCGCGGCGGCAGTCTGATCCATGGCTCCGGTAAAGACCGGCGTCCCGGCGTGTAAACCCAGCTGCCGGGCGGCTTCGTCCGAAAGAGCTCCCGCAAAGCTTCCGCATTCCTGCAATTCCGGCAGTTTGTCCGGGGAAATACCCGCGGCGGCCAGCGCTTCGGGCCAATAGGTATCCATGTCCAGGCGGAACCAGCCTGTGGATGTTTGAAGCGACGGCTCGGTGACCATCCTTCCGGTCAGGCGGAAAAGGAGGTAATCTTCCAGCAGTAAAAATTTGGCTGTTTGAGCGACAATGCCGGGCTCGTGCTCCTTCAGCCATCGAAGCTTGGCCAGGGGAAGCGCCCCTTCGATACCGGGCAGGCCGGTGGTACGGTAAAAATCCGCTCCCTTGAGCTGTGTCCGGAGCATTTCGGCCTGGGCCGCGGCCCGGTTGTCAAGCCAGACAAGAAATGGCCGCAGCGGCTGTCCGGCGGAATCCACCGGCACGAGGGTTTCCCCCTGGGTGGTCAGGCCTACGGCTTCTATATGGGCGTTGGGCGTCAAGGCCAGCACCTCGGCCATCCCCCGGCAAACGGCTTCCCAATATCGCTGCGGATCCGCTTCCACCCGATCTTCCCAGGCGTCCAGCGCATACTCCTGCACACTGACTGCCAGCAATTCCGCCTTTTCTGAAAACAGGCAGGTTTTGACTGCGGTGGTGCCGGCATCAAACACCGCAATGCATCTTACCCTGCTCATGCTTTTCCCGCGCTGCCGAACACGCGGATGTGGTGCATGGTTTCCCGTTTGACAGCCTCAGTGATAAAGGGCATCAGCTCGAACGCACCTGTTTGCCCGGTATAGTGCTCTTTGGCGGCCCGGGCGGCTGCCAGGTTGTTGTGGGTAAAGATATTGATTTTGGAGATGCCGCCCTCCACACAGGCCTGAAAATCCTCGTCCGACAGGCCGCTTCCTCCGTGAAGCACCAGCGGCAGATCGCAAGTGGCGGCAATGCTCCTCAGACAGGACAGATCCAGGCGGGGAGCTTCTCTGTAAACCCCATGGGCCGTGCCGATGGCCACTGCCAGAGCGTCGCAGCCGCTGTTTTGGACGAATGCCTGAGCATCCTCGGGGCGGGTGTAAACGGTTTGGGCGATGGATTCCTCTGCGGATCCGTTGGATCCTACATGCCCGATTTCCGCCTCCAGGGAGCAGCCTGCCGCGTGTGCCTTATTTGCCATTTCCCTGGTACGGCGCAAATTTTCCTCAAAGGAAAGCATGCTGCAATCGTACATGACCGAAGTAAACCCAAGCTGGATTGCTTCCTCCACCAGTTCCGGCGTAAAGCCGTGGTCAAAATGAAGGGCGACAGGCACACGGGATCGGGCGGCCATCCCCCGCATCATATCCGCATACTCCGCCAAGGTGGCGCCGGGGAGGAGGCTTTCCGCCGGACCGATGATCACAGGGGAGTGCAGCTCCTCCGCGGCGGCGAGGATGCCTTTGGTCATCTCCAGAGTTACACAGTTGAACAGGCCGACCGCGTAGTGCCTGCGCCGGGTATCAGCCAAAATGGTTTTCAGATTGACAAGCATGGCGTATTCCTCCTGATTTTAATAGTCCACCGGGATAAATCGTTCCAGTTCCGCGGATTCCCGGGCAGCCAGGCAGCAAGCCGCGCTTACAAGTCCGGCTTGCAGATCCGACTGTGCGGGTGACCCGTCAAGAACCCGCAAAAAGTCCAGTGCCAGCTGCTCGTCCCCTCCAAAGTGCTGCCCGGCAGGAAAATGAAATTGGTGGGTGATGCTTTGGGGCGTGAAGTACCGATCCTGGCGGATTTCGGCCGTATAGAAATCAAATTCCACACTGCCCTCGGTGCCGATGATCCGGCAGCCTCTCCGTCCGGCGCTTTTTTTCACCACAAAGTTATGATTGTAGCTGATGAGGGCGCCGCTGGCGGTGGTGAAGATGGCGCAGGCGCCATCTTCGTTTCCGGTGTCACGGGCGAAGCAGCAGGCGTCTCCCTGTACATCCTCCTTTAAAATATGGTCTACCGTGTAGCTGCTTTCCAGGCAGGTATGGTATTCCGGACAGTCAGGGCATCGCAGCCCGGCGGGGCGATCTCCGGTAAAATGCAGCTTGGTGGTTTTGGCACATACGGTCTGCGGCCGCTCTCCAATCAGAAAGTGGATGTAATCCATATCGTGGGTAGCTTTTTGCAGAAACAGCCCGCCGGTTTCGGTGGGATCCCGGTACCAGCTGTGATAATACACACTGCCGTAGGGAACGTTGTTCACCGCCTGCACCATGGTGATGCGCCCGAGAGCGCCGCTGTCCACGATTCGCTTCATTTCCAGCGTGATGGAGGAAAGGCGCAGGGGGAAGCTTACCACGGCACGGTGTTCTTTGCCGTCTGCCGCCGCCCGCAGGGTTTCATACTGTTCCCGGTTGATACAGACCGGCTTTTCCAAAAAAAGGGGGATGTTTCGCTCCAATACCTTACAGGCCAATGGGGTGTGCATGGAGCAGCGGGTGCCAATGAATACGCCGTCGGGCTCCTCCTTTTCCAGCAGCTTGTCCGCGTCCTCGTAATAGCGGGTATTGGAAAAATAAGGATCGTCCCGGTTTTCTTGGCGGATCTGCTCCCACCGGGGATCGGCCACCGCGGAAACAGTGATGTCTGCTTCCAAAGCCCGAAATGCCTTCATCATCGTAAAGGCGCGCAGGCCGTAACCAATAAATGCGACCGTTTTCATTGTATGCCCTCCTTATCCAGCGGTTTCCTTTTGTTAGACGGAACTACAGGGATATGCAAATGCATATTAGTAATATTGATTTGCGGCTTCGTGTGATTTTACTAAAGATATGCAGCTCGTTTGAGCGGGAAGTTTCTCA
>HHCFC01400__coassemble_2240_pt1 | contig 11692 bp, 9 predicted proteins | sample HHCFC01400__metabat2_high_PE_024 | metagenome-assembled genome bin HHCFC01400
GAGGAGGTTTCCCGCGAGAATTTCAAGGACTGCATGGCGGTGGCGCATGAGTGGTGTCTCAAGCATGGAAGCTGCGGAGAAGATGGCCACAGCGAGGAGAATTGCGCCGTGGCAGCGGCGCTTCATGGCTTTGAACCGCTTGGCATGAAGGGCGGCCTGATCCGCATCGAGGGAAAACCTGTGGCCTTTACCGTTGGCGAGGAGATCAATCCCCGGTGTTTTGTGATTCATTTTGAAAAGGCGGTTGACGGCTACAATGGCCTTTATGCAGCCATCAACCACGAATTTGCGGCCAACGCCCTTTCCGGATACGAATATATCAACCGGGAGGAGGATATGGGCATAGAGGGTCTTCGCAAAGCAAAGCTCTCCTATCAGCCCGCTATCCTGCTGGAGAAGTATATGGCGGTTCCGAAGGGAGAAACGCTGTGATAGGCCCCGCCCGGCCCGGGATGGAGCGGCAGCTTCGGGAATTGTGGCAGGCGTGCTTTCATGAACCCGCCCGCCCGGTCAATTTCTATCTGCGCGCACTGTACAGTCCTGAGAACTGCCTGGTTTACAGCTATGGAGATCGACTGGCTTCGATGGTGCATCTGCTGCCGTGCCGCGTACAGCTTGCCGGCGGAGAAACAGCGGAAGCGCATTATATCTACGCCGCCGCGACCTTCCCCGAGTTTCGGGGGCGTGGATTTGTCTCTTCGCTGCTGGCCTGCGCTGCGATGCGCGGTATGGAGCGGGGACAGTCCTATTCAGCGGTTTTGCCTGCGCATGATGGCCTGATCCCGCTGTATGAGAAGGCGGGCTACCGCCCGTATTATCGGGTGAAGCGGCAGACGGTGACGGCAGATCAATTGCGTGCCGCCTGCACGAATCCTCCGGCGGGACACCGTCTTGCGTCCTGGCGGGAGCTGTGCCGCTGCCGGGATCGATGGCTTCAAAAACGGCCGGGTTCTCTTCTGTGGGGAACAAACGGATTTTTTTATGCGGCACAGAGCGCCCGCCTGTATGGGGGGAAGCTTTTGATTGCAGGAGAGGGGGAAACGCTTTCCTATGCGCTCTGCACGGGGGACGGAGTCCGCTTTGAGGTAACGGAATGGGCGGCGTCTTTGCAGACACAGGCGGAGCTGTTCGGGCTTCTTCTGCGCGACGCTCCCGCTGAAACGTATGCGTTCCGCCTGCCGGCCGGAGGGATGCCCCTTTTTTCGGATGTCCCATGTGAGGAACAGTCTTTCGGTATGCTCAAGCCTCTTTCCGGCTGTGAGCTTCCCGCGTTCCTCCCGGATTGTCCGCCCTATCTGGGATTGTCTCTGGATTAACTGGTTTTATCACAAAGGAGGTTTTTCGGATGATTTATGTGTTTTTGGCAAACGGATTTGAAGAGGTCGAGGCTCTGACGCCTGTGGATGTCCTGCGCCGCCTGGGCTGTGAGGTCAAAACCGTCGGTGTTGGAGGCAGGGTGATTACCGGCTCCCATGGCGTTCCTGTAACGGCGGATTTGGAGGAAAAGGACGTCGTGACAGATGGGGTGGAAATGGTGATCCTTCCCGGCGGCATGCCCGGCACTCTCAATCTGGAAAAATCTCCTGTGGTGCGCGCGGCGGTGGAAGCCGCGGCGCAGGACGGCGCCTGGGTGGTCGCGATTTGTGCGGCGCCTTCTGTGCTGGGTCATCTTGGCCTTCTGGAAGGGCACACCGCAACCTGCTATCCTGGCTTTGAACAGGAACTGAAAGGAGCCAGAACAACGGGAGAGCCGGTGGAAGTCAGCGGACGTTTTGTCACCGGACGCGGCGCGGGAGCCGCGATGGCCTTTGCCCTTCGTCTGGGAGAACTCCTGTGCGGCGAAGAAAAGGCCCGGAAGATTGGGGCGGCGATGTGCGTCCCGGGGCTGTGAGCCTGCTTTCCGCTACACTGCGCAAGGATGGGTGAGCCCATGCGTACCAGAAATATCAACATCAAGGAACTGAAAAATTCTCTGCGCCTGCACAGCCGCTCCTTTCGGGAAAACATGGAGGAAAACAGGAAAAGAAAGGCGGACGCGTCCATTTTCCGCCGCCTGACCTCCTTGCGCGAGTATGTGCAGGCCCGATGGATTTATACTTATGTGAGCAAGCCGATCGAGGTGGATACCATCGCCCTGATCCGCCGTGCTCTTGCAGACGAAAAGCATGTTGCAGTGCCGCGCTGTGTGCCTGGAACCCGGGAGATGGAGTTCTATGAAATCCATTCGATGGAAGAGCTGGAGCCTGGAGCTTTTGGGGTGCTTGAACCGGTGCCGGGCCGCTCCCGGCTGGTGCAGGAGGATACGGGCGGTCTGTGTGTGGTGCCGGGTCTCAGCTTTGATTCCGAGGGATACCGGCTCGGCTATGGAAAGGGCTATTACGATCGCTTCCTTTCGCGCTTTCGCGGCGTGACCGTAGGAGCCTGTTACAGCGGATGTGTTCGCCGTATGCTTCCGCACGGCTATTTTGATCGCCCGGTGGATATCCTTGTCACGGAGCGCTGTATCCGCAATATTTCCAAACCGGCAGTTCGTCCGCATCCGGGAAACGGAGGAAACAGAAAGCATGAACGAAAACAATCATAACCTGCATCCCTCAGAGGAAGAGCTTAGCCGCCGCCTGCGGGAAAAAAGAGTCAGCGGCTTTTCGCTGAACATTTCAGACGAAGAGTATGACAATACGCAGGATTACGAGGAACCCTCCTCCATCAGCAGCTACAGCGATCCCTCTGTCGCACAGCAGCAGTCTGCACAGGCCGCACGCGGCGAGAGGCAGGCCAAAAAACGCGCGGAGCTGGCACATAACGCGAGAAACCGCCAGAAACGAAGAGGAAACCGTCTCTTTTTCCGGATGGTCTGGCTGCTTGTGGTGGTTCTGGTTTCTCTGGTGGCCGGGCAGTATGCGGTGGCCGGTATCAATGACATGCTGGCCACCGGACGCGAAGCGATTGACGTTACTGTGGATCTGCCGGTCGATCCGACAACAGATCAGGTGGCTGATATCCTGGAGGAAAAGGGGATTATCCGGGAGAAGTTCTTTTTCAAACTGTATGCTCGCTTCACCAATTCCAGCGAGTATTACAGCAATGGTACCTTCCAGCTGGATACCTCCATGGATTATCAGGCTATCATCAATACCTTGCAGCGCTCCTCCAACCGTCTGGACACGGTTCGCGTGATGATCCCCGAGGGAACCAGCATTGTGGAGCTGGCTTCCTTGCTGGAAAAGAACGGTGTTTGCTCCGCCAACGATTTTACGGAAGCCTGCAATACCACGGAGCTGGATGAAAGCTATGATGTGCTCGGCGCGATTGAGGACAGAGGTCAGCGGTATTATCATCTGGAGGGATATCTTTTCCCCGATACTTATGATTTTTACCAGAATGACAACATTTCTTCCGTGCTGATGAAGCTGGTCAACAACGCGAATAAAAAGCTGATGGACGAAGAGCTTCAGGAGCAGATTGCAAACTCCGGCATGTCAATGGATGAAGTGCTTACGCTGGCTTCCATCATTCAGATGGAGGCGGCCGATACCGACGATATGTATATGGTTTCCTCTGTCCTGCACAACCGTCTGGACAACGGCGCGCAGTATGACATTTACACGCTTGACTGCGACTCCACCATGTACTATCCGTACCGCACAAAGGATCAGGTGCCGGAAGCCCAGCGGGAAACCTTTGTCAGCACATACAACACCTATAATCTTGGAGGCTTGCCTCCGGGGCCGATCTGCAATCCTGGTCTGGATGCGGTGAAAGCGGCATTGAATCCGGAGAGCACAAACTATTACTATTTCTGCCACGACGCGGAGGGAAACGCTTATTATGCCAGAACATCCTCTGAGCATGAGCAGAATCTTGTGAAGGCAGGGCTGCGCTGATGAGAAAACCGGAGGTTTTGGCTCCCGCGGGCGATATGGATCGTCTGCGGGCTGCCCTGCGCTTTGGCGCGGACGCCGTTTATTTGGCAGGTTCGGAATTTGGGATGCGCTCGGCGCCGGCCAACTTTACCCCCGAAGAGTTGAGGGAGGCCGTTTCGCTTGCCCATGCGCAGGGAGTGCGCGTCTATCTGACGTGCAACACCATTCCCCGCAGCGACGAGCTGGAACGACTTCCTGCCTTTCTTGCGCATGCGCAGGAAGTCGGGGTGGACGCGTTTATCCTCACGGATCTCGGTGTGATGGAGCTTGCCAGGGAGTATGCGCCAAAGGTGGAGCTGCACATTTCCACGCAGGCCGGGGTGGCCAATTACGCCGCCGCAAACGCTTTGCACCGGCTCGGCGCTTCCCGCGTCGTTCTTGCCCGAGAGCTTTCCCTTTCGGAGATTGCCGTTCTGCGGGAGCGCACACCGCCGGAGCTGGAGATCGAAGCCTTTGTGCACGGAGCCATGTGTATGAGCTTTTCCGGACGCTGTCTGCTCTCAAATTACCTGACCGGCCGCGATGCGAACCGCGGTGACTGCGCCCAGCCCTGCCGCTGGAAATATGCGCTGGTGGAGGAAAAGCGGCCGGGCCAGTATATGGAGATCGAAACGGCGGGCGAGGGCTCGTATATCCTCAACTCGCGGGATATGTGCATGATAGAGCACATCCCCGAGCTGATACAGGCCGGAGTGACCAGTCTGAAAATCGAGGGAAGGGCGAAGTCCGCTTACTATGTTTCGGTGATCACCAATGCCTACCGGCAGGCGGTCGACTGGTGTTTGGAACATCCGGCAGAGCCGGTCCCCGCATGGATGGTCCGGGAGACGGAGGCGATCAGCCACCGGCCGTACAGCACCGGCTTTTATTTCGGTTCGGAGCCGGGGCAGGAGACGGTGCACGGCGGTTATGTGCGTGACTGTGAGGTGATTGCCGTCTGTGACGGGCGGCAGGGGAGCGATCTGCTCCTGACGCAGAAAAACCGTTTCTTTCGCGGCGATGTAGCTGATGTGCTGGAACCGGGACGCCGCCCTTACGAGGTTCCCCTTGACGCGATTTTCAATGAGGATGGGGAACCGCTCGAATCCGCGCCGCATCCGGCCATGCGTGTGCGTCTGCGCTCGGATGCGCCGGTTTCTCCCGGTGCGATTCTGCGAAAGTGGTCGGCGTCGGAAGGGAAAACAGAATAAAAAACGTCCGCGAGGGGAAAACTCCTACTATCCGGGCGAGTGAAAAGGGGGCGCGCCGCGTCCCCTTTTCTGCGCCTGAAAGGGGGATGAACCGTGGAACGGCGGGTGGCAGGCTTTTTTGGAATCGTAATGCTGGGGCTTCTGATCTGCATTTTGAGCGTATATACGCTTTCGCTGGGAGAATCGCTGGCGGAAACGGCGCAGCGGCAGAGCAGCTACCGGCTGATAGTGAACGAGACGCGCGGAACCATTTATGACTGCAATCTGCTTGCGCTTACCGGAGAGCAGGAGCGCTGGGTGGCCGCGGTGGCTCCCGGCGTGCAAACGGCCTCCGATCTCAGCCGCGCGATGGGGAGCGACGGTGTCGCGGAAATCTCCTCCCTTCTGCAAAATGGCACGCCGTTTGCCCTGTCCCTTCCGTCAAACGTGTCCGGGGATGGGATTCTGACCTTCCAGATCCCGGAGCGGTACGGGGATTCCCAGCTGGCTGTCCATGCGATCGGATATCTTGACGGTTCCGGGCATGGTGTGGCGGGCATGGAAAAAGCATACGACGAGTATTTGTCAGAGCAGAAAGGGGAAATATCTGTTCTGTATCAGGTGGATGCCCTGCATCGTGCGCTGGCGGGTGAAACGCCCACTGTGACCGATACGACGTATCTTGGGAAAGGCGGGCTGGTGCTGACGCTGGATAAACGGATTCAGGAGATCGCAGAACAGGCAGCGGAAAAATCGCTGACAAAGGGAGCCGTTCTCGTGGCGGAGGTGCCGTCCTGCAAAATCCGGGCTATGGTGAGCCTGCCGACGTTTGATCCGAACGAGGTGGCCCAGCTTCTGGAGGACGAGGACTCCCCACTGATGAACCGCTGTCTGGCTCCGTACAGCGTCGGTTCCGTGTTCAAGCTGGTTTCCGCTGCCGCCGCGCTGGAGTCTGGGCTGACTCCGGATGTTTCCTATGAGTGTACCGGCAGTATTACGGTTTCCGGCGGAGATTTCCATTGCTACAATGAGGAATCCCATGGTGTGGAGGATATGCAGTCCGCGATCGCCAATTCCTGCAACACCTACTTTGTCCATCTCATGCAGCAGGTGGATCCTTCCCTGTTTCTCAATATGGCAAAACGCTTCGGCTTTGGCTCCGGGACACAGCTTGCCCCGGGATATGTGTCCAGCTCCGGGATTTTGCCGTCGGAAAGCTCTCTGCGGGTTCCACAGGCTTTGGCAAATTTTTCCTTTGGACAGGGGGAACTGACCGCTACTCCGCTCCAGATTTTGGGAATGGTGAACGCGATTGCTTCCGATGGAGAGTATACGGCGCCTTCGCTGGTGCAGGGAACGGTTGACGCCTCTCTTCAAACCGTGTCCAGCGTGGAAGAACAGGAACCAACGCGTGTTTTGAGCGCTTACCACGCCGCTCTTTTGCAAAATTTCATGCGTGCGTCTGTGGAGGACGGCACCAGTACCAAATATTCTCCCGCGCATGGCGGGGCGGGAGCCAAAACAGCGACGGCGCAGACAGGCCGCTTTGACGAAAATGGGGTGGAGCAGGTCCATTCCTGGTTCGCGGGCTTTTACCCGTATGACGATCCCCAATATGTGATTGTTGTCTTTTCCGAAACGGGAACAGGCGGCGGCCCCACCTGCGGCCCTGTTTTTCAGGAGATTGCCGACGGCCTTTGGGAGCTGTTTCTTTCCCAGTAAAACGGAGAAACGCTTTGAAAGGCGAAATTCTGTGAGATTTGTCGGTTGACAACCGGGGAGAATCCGGCTATAATTTTTATGTTTCATAGGAGCCTGAGGAGCGGCTGTACCGTGTCCGTGAGGCTTCCGGCATTGAAGGGAAACGCGCTGTGTCGCTTCGCGCAGAGAGGCCCTTGTCCTTCGGGACGCTGTGAGAGGGCTGCGAAAGGGTACGGAGGCGGCCGTCCCGGAGCCCCGTGCGAAGAGTACGGCGTTTTCCGCGTTAAGGAGACAAGAGAGGCGCTGCGGCGCAATTTGGGTGGTACCACGGGTTTCCCCGTCCCATATTGGGAGGGGGAGCCCTTTTCTTTTTGCGCAGGCCGCAAACATGATTTCAGAATAAGGAGTCGGGTCAAGTTATGCAGTGGACAGGATTAAACGAACTGAGAGAAAAGTATCTGTCGTTCTTTGAGAGCAAGGGGCATCTGCGCCTGCCGAGCTTTTCGCTTATTCCCAAGGATGACAACAGCCTTCTGCTGATCAATTCGGGCATGGCACCCATGAAGAAGTACTTCACAGGAGAGGTTACGCCGCCCCGCAAGCGTGTTACCACCTGCCAGAAGTGCATCCGCACGGGCGACATTGAGAATGTCGGCAAGACGGCGCGCCATGGCACCTACTTTGAAATGCTGGGCAACTTCTCCTTCGGCGACTACTTCAAGCATGAAGCGACCGCCTGGGCGTGGGAATTCTGCACAAAGGTGCTGGAAATGCCTGTGGATAAGCTGTGGGTGACCATTTATCAGGACGATGACGAAGCGTTCGAGATCTGGACCAAGGAAGTTGGCGTTGCCCCAGACCGCATTGTGCGCATGGGCAAGGAGGACAACTTCTGGGAGCATGGCTCCGGCCCCTGCGGCCCCTGCTCGGAGATTTATTTCGATCGCGGTGAGCAGTACGGCTGCGGAAAGCCCACCTGCGGTGTCGGCTGTGACTGCGACCGCTATGTGGAGTTCTGGAACGTGGTGTTCTCCCAGTTTGACAGCGACGGCAAGGGCAATTACCCGCCGATGGCACACCCGAATATTGATACCGGCATGGGTCTGGAGCGTCTGGCCTGCATCATGCAGGGCGTGGACAACCTGTTCCTCGTTGACACGGTGCAGAATATCATGAAGCATATCTGCCGCATTGCCGGTGTCACCTATGGCGAGGATGAGAAGAAGGACGTTTCCCTGCGTGTAATCACCGACCATATCCGTTCCACGACCTTCATGATCGGCGACGGCGTGATGCCGAGCAATGAGGGACGCGGCTATGTTCTCCGCCGTCTGCTCCGCCGTGCGGCTCGTCATGGCCGACTCCTCGGCATCGATCGCCCGTTCCTCTCCGAAGTGGCCGAGACCGTGATCCATGAGAACCTGACCGCGTATCCCGAGCTGGATGAAAAGCGCGCCATGATTCTCAAGCTGATCCGCGTCGAGGAGGAGAGCTTCGCCAAGACGATCGATCAGGGCATGCAGATGCTCAATGATATTCTGGATCGCCTTGATACAAGTGTGATGACCGGCGAGGACGCGTTCCGTCTGAACGACACCTATGGCTTCCCGCTGGATCTGACGAAGGAAATTGCCGCCGAGCGTGGATTTACCATTGACGAGGAAGCGTTCCGCGAGAAGCTGCAGGAGCAGAAGGTGCGCGCCCGCAATGCCCGCAAAAACGCGGGAGCCGACGCATGGCTGGGAGAAAGCAATCTGCTCGACGGCGTGCCGGAGACGCAGTTCCTTGGCTATGAGGAGCTGTCCTGCCGTGCGAAGATCCTCGCGATTGTGAAGGACGGTGCTCGTGTGGATTCCGTGACAGCCGGCGATGAGGCTGTAATCGTGTGCGACCGCACCGTATTTTACGGCGAGGGCGGCGGACAGATTGGCGATATTGGAACGGGCGAATCCGAGGACGCGATGTTCACCGTGGACAACACCACCAAGAACCATGCGAAGAACTATCTGCACCATATTTCCGTGACGGCGGGAGCCGTGTCCGTCGGGGAAGAGGTTTCCCTGAGTGTGGACGCGGAGCGCCGTGCCGCCATCATGCGCAACCACACGGCGGCTCACCTGCTCCAGGCCGCTCTGCGCCGTGTGCTGGGCGACCACGTTGAGCAGGCCGGTCAGCTGGTCAATGAAAAGCATGTCCGCTTTGACTTCACGCATTTCTCCGCGCTGACTCCGGAGGAGATTGCACAGGTGGAGCTGCTGGTCAACCAGGAAATCCTCAAGGGCGTGGAGGTAAGCTGCCGTGAGATGCCGATCGAGGAAGCGCGCAAGCTCGGCGCGATGGCTCTGTTCGGGGAAAAGTATGGCGATATTGTCCGTGTCGTTTCCGTGGAGGATTTCTCGCGCGAGTTCTGCGGCGGCACCCATATTTCCAATACGGCGAAAATCGGCCTCTTCAAGATTGTATCGGAATCCTCCGTGGCTTCCGGTGTGCGCCGGATTGAAGGCGTGACAGGTCTCGGCGTTCTGGGAATGCTGACGGACGCGACCGCGCTGATTGGCAGCACGGCAATGGTCATGAAGCTGAACAACCCCGCTGACATCGGCGTGCGCGCCGCTCAGCTCATGGGAGAGATCAAGGAGAAGGATTCTGCGATCGAGGCGCTCAACAGCAGGATTGCGGGCATGCAGATGGATGGCTTGTTCTCTGAGGCAAAGGAGATCAACGGTGTGAAGGTGATTACCGCGCTCTTCTCCGGCACGGAGCCTGCCGCTCTGCGGACCATGTGCGACCGTATCCGCGATCAGGCCTCTGAGATTGCGGCGGTTCTTGCCTGCACCAGCGGCGGAAAAGGCAGTATCGCGGCGACCGTCGGCAAGGGCGCGCAGGCTAAGGGCCTGCATGCCGGACAGCTTGCCAAGGCAGTGGCGCAGATCACCGGCGGTAACGGCGGCGGAAAGCCTGATTTCGCCATGGCGGGCGCCAAGGATCTGACCAAACTGGATGAAGCGCTTGCCGCGGCGGAAACGATTGTTGCGAACATGATGAAGAAATAATCTGCAAGGTTTGTTTGTGAGATTTCCGATACCCCCTGGCAAAAGAGACGAAAAAATTCTTTTCAGCACTTTTTTCATGTGCTATAATATGGAATGAAAAACGGATGTACGGAGTCCTGCGCCGGCGGCTGCATCCTTGGTCAAAAAACCAGGAGCACCGCCCGCGTAAAGCTTCGGAGCGGCAAGGGAAAGTGGTGAGAATGAAAAAATGAGCGATTGTATCTTTTGTAAAATTGCTGCGGGAGAGATCCCCAGTAAAAAAGCATACGAGGATGAACGTGTTCTTGCTTTCTACGATTTGGAACCGCAGGCTCCCGTTCATATCCTGATTATCCCGAAGGAGCATATTGCTTCCGTTGCGGAGATCACGGAGGAAAATTCCGGCATTGCGGCGCATATCTTTGAGGTGGCGGCCCGTTTGGCCAAGGAACTTGGCCTGGAGGGCGGTTTCCGGCTGGTGGCCAATACAGGAGCCGACGGCGGGCAGACGGTACAGCATCTGCATGTCCATCTGCTGGGCGGCCGTTCCATGAAGTGGCCTCCCGGCTGAGAAATGCTGTCCTTCATTTTGCAGGAAAAGAGGAGTTTGTATGAGCGATACGGATCGAAAGTATTATCATATGGAAATTGCCGGGTGCAGCCGGGAGCTTCCGATTTGCCCCATCAGCGACACGATGGATATCGCGGGCTTTGTGATGCTGGGCGATGTGGAAATTACGGAACATACCGCTAAGGCATTGCTGGAAAAATGTCCTGAGCATGATGTCATCGTCACCGCCGAGACAAAGGGAATTCCGCTGGCCTATGAAATGGCCCGGCAGGGATGCCGCAGATATGTGGTGGCCCGCAAAAGTGTGAAAGCATACATGCGCAACCCAATCCATGTGGAGGTCAAATCCATCACGACGGATCATGTGCAGAAGCTGTTCCTTGCGGAGGATGATTATCGGGATTTGAAGGGCAAGCGCGTGCTGATTGTGGATGACGTGATCAGCACAGGTGAATCCCTTGCGGCCATTGAAAGCCTTGTGCTGCAATTTGGCGGCGTGATTGTCGGGCGGGCCTGCGTACTTGCGGAAGGTGACGCCATGCATCGGGACGATATTATTTTTCTGGAGCCTCTCCCGCTGTTTACCAAAGAGGAGAATGCTTGATTTTTCTGTTTTTTCAGAAGAACCCCGGGAAGTGACGCCGCCGCCAACAGAATAGGAGGGGGCGGTCTGTAAAGGGGGCTTTTCGTCAGAATGAAGCGGCCGCTGGCGCTGGTAGGTTTTTCGTATCTGCTGGCGTTGACGGTCGCTCTTTTCTTTGGTGAAAGACTGTCACCTTACTTTGCTTGTGCGGCGTCAATTTTATTCACCATTTTCTTCCTTTGCAAACGGTTTCGCAAAGGCATGGTTCTCTCAGCTTCCATGCTGGCTGCGGCGCTTGCATTCAGCAGCTTTTCCGCGGAATCCTCCCGTCTTTCCTGTGTCGAAAATCTTCACGGTTTGGAGGCGGAAATCAGCGGGGTTGTGGTGGATCTTCCCTATAACGAAAACTATCGCACTTGTTATTTGCTGGAAGTGCGTCGGGTTGAGAATCATGAGTTTCCCACAAACGGCCGTATCCTGGTCTATGCCAAGGAGCCCATCGCAGATGGGCCGGGAGACTGTGTGGAAGGCACCATGCGTCTGTTTCTTCCGGATGGCAGCACCGGTGCTTTTGGACAGCGTGCTTCCTTGGCGGCGGAGGGAGTCTATTTGTATGCGTTTCCGGTAGATGAAGGAGCGATCTCTGTTCCAGACAGGGAGAATTCCCTCTGGATCTCCATCCTCTCCTGGAAGGAACGCTTGTATGATGCGGC
>HHCFC01400__coassemble_2271_pt1 | contig 11508 bp, 9 predicted proteins | sample HHCFC01400__metabat2_high_PE_024 | metagenome-assembled genome bin HHCFC01400
ATGGGTAATCAAGGAGCGACAGCCTAAAGTGATATGCTCCCTCTATGAGAGACAGTGAAATAAAACACTGTCAAACATTTTACCAGCAAGCAAGAACTTGTCCAGATGATCGAACAATACATCCGTTATTAACAAGCTGCTTTCTAAAGATGAAATCAATCGTTATGCAATCGATTTGAATTCCGTGAAAAAATACCCGTCCTTTTATGATGGAAACGCTTTATTGGGCTGTGCCTATGAGGAAGACAGCCATACGCTTTTATTGATCAAATGGAATGAAACCACGGGGGAAATCATCAGCGGTGTCGCATACAGCAAAGACAACATTTCATAATTTTTATTTCCACTCGCAGTGCATGTGTGATTCCGCCTCCTGCCACGGTACATAATACCCCGCGCCGTGGGAGCAGAACACCGATCCGGCGGGGTTTTCCGTGTCGGCCTCCGGCTGGTAGCCGCGCATGGCGATGACCTCCGCTTCGTTGTGGCATGGCTCATAGCCGTCAAAGCGGATCGACACCGAGCCGCGCCCGCGTGTGAAGGCGGTCAGCTCCCGCTGGTAGTTGAGGAAGGTCGAGACGGGCGCGCGGCCCTCGATGACCGCCGTTTCCCCCTCCAGCGAGGGGGGAGAGAAGGTGCCGTACAGCCGCTGTACATCGGACATCACACGGCCGGCGTACTCCTGCGGCACGGCGGCGGAGAAGGCGCACCACGGCTCGAGCACGCGGTTTTTGGCGTGCATCAGCCCCTCACGGATGGCGCGGTAGACCGCTTCGCGGAAGTCCCCTCCCTCGGTGTGCTTGAGATGGGCGCGGCCGGTGAGCAGCGTCACCTTCACATCCGTGAGCGGCGCGCCGAGCAGCACACCCTTGTGCTCCTTCTCAAAGACGTGCGTGCGGATCAGGTTCTGCCAGCTTCTCTCGAGGACGTCCAGCGGGCAGCGGCTCTCGAAGGTGATCCCGCTGCCGCGCGGGCCGGGGGAGAGCAGGAAGTGCACCTCCGCATAGTGGCGCAGCGGCTCAAAATGGCCGCAGGCGTGCACCGTGTCCTCGATCGTCTCGCGGTAGAGCACCTCGCAGTCCCCGAACGTGACGGAGAAGCCGAACCGTGTTTCCATCAGCTCCCGCAGGATTTCCAGCTGCACCTCGCCCATCACATGCACGCGCAGCTCCCGCAGAGGCTCGTTCCACTCCACGCAGAGAGCGGGTTCCTCGTCCTCGAGCGTGCGGAAAGCGGCAAGGACAGCGCGCAGGTCATACGATTCGTCCCACTGGGCGCGGGAGAGCAGCACAGGCGTGAGCTCGCGGGGCCCGGCGGGCGGCTGATCCCCCACGCTGTCCCCGGCGCGCACCGAGGAAAGGCCCGCGGCACAGCACAGCTCCCCGGCGCGGGCCGACTCGATCGGCGTGAGCCGTCCGCCCCGGCAGCGCAGAAGCTCCGTCACCTTCTCGCGCGTCTGTGTCCCGTCCGCTGCGCGGCAGAGAACCTCGTCGCGGCAGCGCAGTGTTCCGGAGGTGACTTTCAGCCAGACCAGACGGCTTGCCCCGCGCCGCACCTGGTACGCCATTGCCCCGAATGGCGCGTCCTCCTTCTCCTGCCAGTGCGTTTCTGTCAGAAGCTCCATGCCGTCGAGGAATTCCCGCACCCCCTCGCCGCGCAGGGCGGAGCCGGAAAAGCATGGGAACAGCCTGCGTTCCCGCACCAGCCGCCGCAGCTCCGGAAGCCACTCGTCCGGCGCAATGGTTCCGTCAAAATAGCGGGAGAGGAGATCGTCGTCGAGCGGGGCCAGTTCCTCCGCGAGCGTATCGTCCACCTCCCCGGAAAAGCCATCGAGCAGAACGGCGGCGGGGCTGCATTTGCGGCGCAGCTCGGAGAGGGTGCGCCCGGCGTCCGCGCCGGGGCGGTCGATCTTGTTGAGAAACAGCAGCACCGGTACGCCGTAGTGCGAAAGCAGCCGCCAGAGCGTTTCCGTGTGGCCCTGCACGCCCTCCGCACAGCTGACCACCAGAATGGCAAAATCAAGCGCCGGGAGCACGCGCTCCATCTCGGCGGAAAAATCCGTGTGGCCGGGTGTGTCGAGCAGATAATAGACCGAATTCCCCCAGCGGAAATCCGCCTGCCCGGAAAAGACGGTGATTCCCCGCTCCCGCTCGATCGGCTCCGTGTCGAGGAAGGCGTCCCCGTGATCGACGCGCCCGCGCTCGCGCAGAGCGCCGCCAAGATAGAGAAGCTGCTCGGAGAGCGTCGTTTTCCCCGCGTCGACATGGGCCAGGATACCGACGCAGATTCTTTTTTCCGTCTCCCGTCCTTCTTTGTCCGCCATAAAACATCCTCCATTTCCAGGGCTTGCTGCAAAGCAGAAAAAATCCGTCCTTTTCGCATCCGGCCCTCACAAAACATATTGTCAGTATATCATGGGAGTTTTGCCTCGTCGAGACATGTTTTTAGACGAAATGATATTCCTCTTTTTTCGGCAGATAAATTCCTTGACAGAGGAAATTCGTGGAGATATACTCAAGTTAGATTGGAAAAAATCCTGGCATTAATAGAAAAAGGAAGAAAGCGGTGAAGGTGCGCTTGCATATCCCAGCGGGATGGGCCAGGCGTGCCTTTTGTTGTGTGCTGCGGATTGAATTCCCATTCTATTTCGTTTCAAAAGGGAGGCATACCTGTGCTTTTGTTTGGAGATAAGCAAATCGTTGATGCTCTGCGGGAAATTTCCTTTGATGTTTTTACGGATCCGCAGGAGATTCCCTCCGGTCTGAATCTGCCGGCGTCCAGTGCCATGCAAAACCAGATGAACCGGGTGCTGGGGTTGTATTATAACCGTATCCTGTGGGAAAGCAATAATGTCCACCTGGTCAATGAGACCATTTCCTCCGGGCTGTGGAATATGGATATCGGGCAGGGCAATCAGGTGGTGGCCGCTTATTGGTCAGACGATTTTCGCCACATGATTGGATACAACAGTGTGGAGGATTTCCCCAATAGGCTGGAGTCCTGGTCCAATCTGCTGCATCCGGAGGACAAGGACCGCACGCTGAACCTGTTTGTGCAGACGCTTGAGGATCGCTCCGGCAAAACCAAATATGATCTTGAATACCGGCTGAAAACAAAGAACCGGGGATACCGGTGGTATCGCGCGGCGGGAAATGTGAAGCGGAACCAGCAGGGGCAGGCGATCCAGTTTATCGGCATCTTTGTGGACGTCAACGAGGAACATGAGGGAAAGGAAGCGCTCGATCGGGTCCTCAAGCGCTATTCCGCCATTGACAATGTCACCATACAGGGATCCTTTTATATCAGGCTGCAAAAGCACAGTCTGGAGGATCCCAAAAATGAAGTCTGGTTTTCAGAGCCCTTCCGCAAGCAGCTGGGCTTTGAGGGGGAGACGGAGTTCCCGAATCAGATCCATTCCTGGCTGAACCGCATCCATCCGGAGGATCTTCCCGCGTTTCTCAGCGTGATAAATGACGGCATTGCCCAGCAGAATGGCACGGTGGACACCAAGTATCGGATCCAGCACCGAAACGGGAACTATCTGTGGATGCATGCCGTGATTGGTGTGGACAGGGAGGAAAACAGCGGCAGGCTGTTGATGGCGGGAGTGATCAACGATGTGACTGAGCTTTATCACACCCGTGAGCTGGTGGAGCAGAATATGAACGATCACGTCCGTTCCCTGAGCGAATGTTTGGAGAAAATCAACCAAACCATTGCGGAAAATACAGAAGCGATGCAGCTTGTGATGAAGCGCCAGGAGGAGCTGGCCCAGATTCTCAAGGACTCGCAGAATCAGATGGAGCGCACTTCCCAGGCTGTCAGCGCCATTCAGAATATTTCCCGGCAAACCAACCTTCTGTCGCTGAACGCTTCGGTGGAGGCTGCGCGGGCAGGCGCCGCGGGAAAAGGCTTCGCCGTGGTGGCGGAGGAGGTGCGGAGCCTCGCGCAGAACAGCGACGATGTTTCCAAGGAAATTTCCGGCGATCTGGGCCAGATGAAGGAATATGTGGAAAATGTGGCCCAGCAGTTTGGAATGCTCAACGAGGAGGTCTCCAATCAGGATAAAAAGATGTCGTCCATTCAGCAGATGGTCACGGAAATTGACACAACGGTGAGCGGTGTCAAGGATGTCATGAATATGCTGTTGAATCAGTAATTGCGCAGAAATCCGCTGCCGAGCAGCGCGCGTCCCGCTTCCAGGCCCTCCTGATACAGAGCGAGGAGCTTGTCCCGGTCGCGCTCGATGCGGCGCACCTGCGGCGGGGTGGCCGGGGCAATCACAGCGGCTGTCCCGCCGCATTCCAGTCCGGCAAGAAAGTCGAGCGTATCGTTATAGATCCGGTGCCGTGTGTCGAGCGCGCGGATCATCGCGGGATACCGGCGGAACGCGCTGCGGTAGACGGCGCGGAAGGACTGCGCAGGCTTGCGGTAGCCGCGCTCCCGCGTGAGCACCACCACAACGCGGTCACAGCCGTCTGCGAGCGCCCGGCGCACGGGGATCGGGTCGGCGGTGCCGCCGTCGAGCAGGAGCCGTCCCCGGTACGCGACGGGCTGAGAGAGCAGGGGCAGGGAGGTTGTGGCGCGCAGCGCCTCGAGATCGTCCCCGATCTCCTCCTTGCCAAAATAGACCGTCTCGCCCGTGCGGATATCAATCGCGCCTGTCCAAAATTCACAGGGGTTCTCCTGAAACGCCTGATAGTCGAACGGATCCAGATGCTGCGGGATCTCGTGAAAAATAAAATCCATGCCGAACAGAGAACGGTGCAGCAGCAGGCTGCGAAGCCCCATGTAGCGCGGGTCGTGCAGATAGTCCGTGTTGGTGCGCAGGCCGCGCTCCCTTTGTCCGGACACATACGACACACCGTTTGCCGCTCCCGCCGAGACACCGATCACATAATCCGCGTGAAAATTTCCGTCGAGGAATGCATCGAGCACGCCGGCGGTGAATACGCCGCGCAGGCCGCCTCCCTCAAGCACAAGCCCTGTTTTCATGGGCTGTCCCTCCTTTTGCAGGCAATCTGCTCTCATTGTAAGACCGGGCGGCGGCGCTTGTCAAACGGAAACCGCTTGCAATTCGTGCCCGCGCACAGTATAGTAGAAAGAAAAACGGTTTGGAAGGAGTCGGCGAGCGATGATAGGGATCATAGGAGCGATGGATATCGAGGTCAACCGCCTGATTGAGGCGATGGAGGACAAAACGCCGGAGACGGTGAGCCGCATGACCTTCTGGCGCGGCACGCTGGCGGGCGTGGCGTGCGTCGTGGCCCGCTGCGGCGCGGGAAAGGTCAATTCCGCCGTCTGCGCCCAGACGATGATCCTGCGCTACGGCGTGGAGATTGTGATCAACACGGGCGCGGCGGGAGGCGTCGGCAGCCGCGACGTGAAGATTGGGGATCTGGTGGTGGCCACGGGCGTCATCCAGCACGACTATGACACCACGGCGATCGACGGGGAGAACGGACATAACCTTTCCCTGCTGAACGAATCGCTCCTGCCTGCAGACGAGCGCGTCTCCGGCCTGCTCGCGGACTGTGCGCAGGAGATCTATGCGGGGAACGTGCACCGCGGCGTGGTGGCAACCGGCGACCAGTTCATCTGCGGGAACGCGCGCCTGCATGAGATTGCGGAACGCACCGGCGCGGTGGCGTGTGAGATGGAGGGCGGCAGCATCGGCCAGGCGTGCGCGCTCGCGGGTGTACCGTTTGCCGTCCTGCGTGCGATCTCCGACAACGCCGACGACAACGCTGTGGTCGATTTCCCGAAATTTGTCCTTGAGGCGGCGGAGAAGAGCGCGGCTCTGCTCATGAAGGCTCTGCCCCGGCTGTAAAAAAATCTTATTTTCCTCTTGATTTTCTCCCCTGAGGTGTGCTATAATCCAAAAGCTGACAAAACACGCCTCTGTAGCTCAGTTGGTAGAGCAGGGGACTGAAAATCCCCGTGTCGGTGGTTCGATTCCGCCCGGAGGCACCAGCATTAGGATCGGTGACCTGCCCGAAAGCAGGGGCTTTCCCGGCAAAGAAAGCCTGAAAAAGAGAAGCCAATAACATTTTCCAGCTGTCTGCAAAGATGGCGAAGAGTGTTATTGGCTTTTTTGCTGTCCCGAACCCCATCAAAAGGAGAGAGTTGTTATGAATCACGCCATCAATGCTTATTTCCAATCCTTGATCCAGCGGGCGGGAGGCCCCAAGGCATTTGCAAACCGGTATGGTCTGTCCGCCCCCACGATCGAAGCCTGGGCGGCGGGTACACGCCGCGCCCAGGAGAATTCCCTGACTGTCGTTGCCTGCGCTTTGGGGCTGGGAGCCTCCGGCTGGACAAAGCTTTGCTGAGGGGGAGACCAATGAAAGGAAAGCTCAATTCTTACACCCACACCATTTCCGCCTGCTTCATCGGCTATGTGGTGCAGGCCATCATTGTCAATTTTGCGCCCCTGCTTTTCCTGACCTTCCAGACCAGCTACCACATTCCTTTGTCCCGGATCACCATGCTGGTGACCGTCAATTTCGGCGTGCAGCTTCTCGTGGATCTGATTTCCGCCGGGTTTGTGGATAAAATCGGTTACCGCGCTTCCATGCTGCTCGCCCATCTCACCGCCGCGGGCGGGCTGATTCTGCTGGCTTTCCTGCCGGACGCCCTGCCGGATCCCTTCCTCGGCCTTCTGATTGCCGTGGTGGTGTATGCCATCGGCGGCGGGCTGCTGGAGGTGCTGGTCAGCCCCGTCATGGAATCATGTCCCACGGACAACAAGGAGAAGGCCATGAGCCTGCTGCACTCCTTCTATTGCTGGGGACAGGTGGGCGTGGTGCTGCTCTCCACCGTGTTCTTTTCTGTGTTTGGGATCGGGAACTGGAAAATCCTCGCCCTGATTTGGGCGTTGATTCCGGTGCTGAACCTGCTTTATTTTACAGCCGTGCCGATTGCCCCGCTGATGCAGGAGGGCGAGCGCGGCCTGAGCGTGGGAGAGCTTTTCAAAAGCCGGATTTTCTGGCTGCTGCTTTTGATGATGACCTGTGCCGGGGCCAGTGAGCAGGCGGTAAGCCAGTGGGCGTCCACCTTTGCGGAGCAGGCTCTGGGGGTGAGCAAAACGGTGGGCGATCTGGCCGGGCCGATGGCGTTTGCCGTCTGCATGGGGCTTTCCCGTCTGTTCTACGGCAAGTATGGCGATCGGATCGACCTGGACCGCTTTATGGCGGGCAGCAGCCTGCTGTGCGTGCTCTCCTATCTCGTCATCTCGCTGATCCCCGTGCCCGCGCTGGGATTGATTGGATGCGCGCTGTGCGGTCTGTCGGTGGGCATCATGTGGCCGGGCACGTTCAGCAAGGCGGCCGCGTCCCTGCGCGGCGGCGGCACGGCGATGTTTGCGCTGCTGGCCCTTGCGGGCGATCTCGGCTGCTCCGGCGGCCCGACGCTGGCGGGGATGATTTCGGCGCGGGCAGGGGATAATCTGCGCGCCGGGATCCTGGCTGCCGTTGTGTTTCCTGTGCTTTTGCTGCTTGGCCTGTGGCTGCTGCGCAGAGTCAAGGCGCGGGAGAAAACCGTTTCCAAAATATAAGAGGCACAAATCCGCGCGCCGTTTCCGGGGAAATCTTCACCCTTTTTCCGAAATTGCGGTTTGGATCGAATCCCCGCTTGACGGCGTCCGGCGCGTGTGCTATGATAAAGCCAAAGAGAAAAAGGCCCCATTACTGACGGAACCCGGCCAAGGCCGGAATGGTGGATGGACCACCGGGGAATGGGTCGCCTGTGAAACGCCGACCGTCTGGGCAGCATCCTTTGTGGTGCTGCCCTTTTTGTTTTGCAGAAAGGGCAGCGCGCGGGGTGTTTGGAGACAAAACGGAAAGGTGTGTTGTTTGATGACAGCTTGGAAAGACTTTACTCCCGGTATTTGGCAGGAAGAAATCAACGTTCGGGATTTTATTCAGCGCAATTATACGCCGTATGACGGGGACGCGTCGTTCCTGGCCGGGCCGACGGAGCGCACGCTGGCGCTGCGCGGGGAGATGGACGAGCTGTTCCGCCAGGAGCACGAGAAGGACGGTGTGCTGAAGATTGACGTCGATACCGTTATCACCCCCACTGCCTTCGCTCCCGGTTATCTGGACAAGGAGAAGGAGATTATCGTCGGCTTCCAGACCGATGAGCCGCTCAAGCGTGCCTGCAATCCCTTCGGCGGGATGCGCATGGTGCACGACGCGTGCAAGGCGTACGGTTATACCGTTTCTGAGAATGTGGAGCAGCAGTTCCGCCAGCACCGCACGCACAACGACGGCGTGTTCTCCGCTTACACGCCCGAGATCCGCGCGGCGCGCCATTGTGGGCTGATCACCGGCCTGCCGGACGCTTACGGCCGCGGCCGCATCATCGGCGACTACCGCCGCGTGGCGCTCTACGGTGTGGACCGCCTGATCGAGGAAAAGAAAAAGGATAAGCTTGCGCGCGGCGAGGAGCCGATGCTCGAGCGCACCATCCGCGCGCTCGAGGAGCTTTCCATGCAGCTCGAGGCGCTCGAGGACATGAAGAAGATGGCGGCTTCTTACGGCTTTGACATTTCCCGCCCGGCGGAAAATGCCCGCGAAGCCGTGCAGTGGACGTACTTCGGCTATCTCGCTTCCATCAAGGAGCAGAATGGCGCCGCGATGAGCCTGGGCCGCGTCTCCACCTTCCTCGATATCTACTTCGAGCGCGATCTGCGCGAGGGGATTCTCGACGAGTCCGGCGCGCAGGAGATCATGGACGATTTCGTGATGAAGCTCCGCATGGCGCGCCATCTGCGCACGCCCGATTACAACGAGCTGTTCGGCGGCGACCCGATGTGGATCACCGAGTCGATCGGCGGCATCGGGGAGGACGGCCGTCACCTCGTCACGAAAAACTGCTACCGCATGCTCAACACGCTCTATAATCTGAATCCCTCCGCCGAGCCGAACCTGACGGTCCTCTGGGCCGAGGCGCTGCCGGAGAACTGGAAGCGCTTCACGGCGAAGGTTTCCTGCGACACCGATGCGCTGCAATATGAGAACGACGACGTGATGCGCCCGCTCTACGGCGACGACTACGCGATCGCCTGCTGTGTTTCCGCGATGAAGGTCGGCAAGCAGATGCAGTTCTTCGGCGCGCGCGCCAACCTCGCAAAGCTTCTCCTGCTGGCTCTCAACGGCGGCCGCGACGAGAAGAAGAATATGCAGGTCGGCCCGGAGCACGAGCCGTATCAGGGCGAGTATCTCGACTATGACAAGGTGGTGGAGCTCGTTGACTTCTACCGCCCGTGGCTGGCGAAAACGTATGTGAGCGCGATGAACATCATCCACTACATGCACGACAAATACTGCTACGAAAAGACGCAGATGGCGCTGCACGATTCCCATGTGCACCGCTTCATGGCCTTCGGCATCGCGGGCATGAGCTGTATGGCCGATTCTCTTTCCGCCATCAAATATGCGAAGGTGCGCTGCGTGCGTGACCCGGAGACAGGCCTCATCACCGACTACGAGATCGAGGGCGAATATCCGGCCTTCGGCAACGACGATGACCGCGTCGATTCCATCGCCGCGGAGCAGGTGGAGCTGTTCTGCAAGGAGCTCAAGAAGAATCCGCTTTACCGCGGCGCGGAGCATACGCTGTCCATCCTGACGATCACCTCGAACGTGATGTACGGCAAAAAGACCGGCTCCACCCCGGACGGCCGCAAGGCGGGCGAGCCGCTGGCTCCGGGCGCGAACCCGATGGCGGGCCGCGACCGCTCCGGCGCGCTGGCTTCGCTCAATTCCGTTGCAAAGCTCAGCTATGATGTCTGCCGCGACGGCATCTCCAACACCTTCTCCATCGTGCCGCAGGCGCTTGGCAAGACGGACGACGAGCGCGTGACGAATCTGGTGTGCATCCTCGGCGGCTATTTCGGCCAGAAGGCGCACCACCTGAACGTGAACGTCCTCAACCGCGAAACACTCATGGCCGCCTACGAGCATCCGGAGGATTACCCGAACCTGACGATCCGCGTTTCCGGCTACGCGGTCAACTTCTACAAGCTTTCCCGTGAGCAGCAGCGCGAGGTCATTGCCCGCACGTTCCATGTGAGCGTATGACGGGGCGGCTTCATTCGATCCAGTCGCTCGGCGCGGTGGACGGGCCCGGCATCCGGGCCGTCGCCTTCTTGCAGGGCTGTCCGCTGCGCTGTGCGTACTGCCACAATCCCGACACTTGGGATCCCTCCGGGGGCGAACCGATCGAGGCCGCGGAGCTGGCGAGAAAGCTGCTTCGCTACCGGTCATACTGGGGAAAAGAGGGCGGCGTCACCGTCACGGGCGGCGAACCGCTTCTACAGGCCGCGTTTGTGGAAGAACTCTTCACAATCCTGCAAAGCGAGGGCGTGCACACCGCGCTGGACACCTCCTGCACGGGAGACCTCGCCGCCGCTGAGCGTGTCCTGCGCCATACCGATCTTGTACTGGCGGACCTCAAGTTCCTCACCGAGGAGGACTATGCGGCATATTGCCGGGGGAGTCTCGCCCGTGTCAAAGAGTTTCTGCGGCTGACCGAGCGCATGGGTGTGCCGCTGTGGATCCGGCATGTCGTGGTGCCCGGCCTGACGGACGTGGAGGAGCATATCCGCGCGCTTGGGCGCGAGGCGGCTTCCTATTCCAACCTGCGGAAAATTGAGCTGCTTCCTTTCCGCAAGCTGTGTCTCGAAAAATACCGCACGATGGGGATTCCGTTCCCGCTTGAGGATACTCCGGAGATGGACGAAGCCCGCTGCCATGCGCTTTTCCGCCTTCTGCCGAAGGTGGGGGAGACGCGCTGAAAACCGGGTCGAAAATTGGGAAAAGTGCTGTCCGAAACGGTGGAAAACTTTCAGTAAATTGTGGAAAAATGTAGAAATAAAAAATTCATAATTTGTTCATTTATTATACATGCGCCGTTCTTCAATCAGCGGAAAAAATCTCCTATACTGAGGATGGAGAAAGCCGGAAAATCCGGCTCAGAAAGGAGGTTCCCGCTTTGAAAGCGAAATCAGCCGTGATGGTCTGCGTCACGGGACAGCGCGACTGCGACAGGCTTATCCGGGCCGGGCGCAGGCTGGCGGATCAGGAGGCATGTGACCTGCATGTGCTCTGTGTGCAGCCCGTTGAACCGTGCGGAACATCATGCGGCGAAGAATTGGAGTATCTGCGCCAGACGGCAAGAGACGCCGGCGCGGAGATGACCGTGTATTTTCAGGACAACGCCCCCGTGATTGCGGCCAGCTTTGCCCGCCGGATTGGGGCCAAACATATCTTTACAGGAATGGCCGAGGCGCCGGTCAACGGCTTTGTGGAGATCCTTCACAAGCTGCTGCCGAAAACGCCGATCTCGATGGTGGCCAAAAGCGGAGTGATTTACAACATCTGGCCGGAAGAGGCCAAATCCGCCGCACGCCCCGCCAAGCTTGCCCCGGCCCTCAAATAAATAAAATGAAAAGGGCCCGTTGCAAAATGATCCAAAAAAACGAGCGAGGTTTGGAGCCCGAAA
>HHCFC01400__coassemble_2275_pt1 | contig 11477 bp, 8 predicted proteins | sample HHCFC01400__metabat2_high_PE_024 | metagenome-assembled genome bin HHCFC01400
TTTTGAACGTGCTGTTGGTGATCTCGTTGAGCATTAAGGCAAACACCAACGGAACCACCAGATTACCGATAATTTTCAGAATTGCGATAAACAGGGTGTTGTACAGGATGCTCCATGTATCTTTCAGAGAAAACATGTACTCAAAATTTTCCAACCCCACCCATTCGGAACCCCAAATACCCAGGCCGGGATTGAAATCCTGAAACGCCATAACAACACCGAACATCGGCTTGATATTGAACAGCACCAGCCAGAGCAAAGCGGGCAGCAGCATAATCCAGTAATGCTTGACAAAGCTGTTTCTCTTTTTTTTGGTTTTTGAATTCATAAAAAGGATGGGGTATTTTCCGCCTGAAAATACCCCATCTCCACCTGCCTTTCTCCTCCGCGAAACGTACCGGGGGTTACTCTGTCACTTCCGCCAGCTCAGCAAGAATCTCGTCTCCGCCTTGCTGCTTCCACTGTGCGACAAAGTCGTCAAACGCGCTGATATCCTCCGCGCCGGTGATGATCTTCAGGAAGGTTTCGTCTTCCAGTTTTTCGAGTGTGCTCCACTTCTTCTGCATCAGATCGGTCTGCTCATATACGACACTCTTGACAGCGTTTTCGGAACTCACAGTATTGAGCGGAGAAGCGCCCACCAGCATGGAGAACAGACGCGGGAAGTTTGTATGCTCCACATCCCAATACTCAATGCTCATGTCGTCATAGGGCTCAAGCTTCGCTTCCTTGACGGTCTCAATATCCGTTTTCAGGCCAGGATAGATAGTAAACTTGTCCTCGATATCTGCTTCGGTCGTTTCGCCGTTGAGATAATCAACCAGAATCTGATTGGTCACCTGCACTTCATCCTTCGTGTTCTGCACATTGCGCAGCGGCCAGAAATCAAAGCTCAAGGTTGCCGTATCCATCACAGGCTCGGAAACAATCGCCAGGTTGGCCAGCTTCACAATGGCCTCCGGATGCTCGTAGCCTTTGCGAACAACGGTAAACTGTCCAGTCGTTGCGGAAACGTGGGGAGTCCATTCTCCTTCCTCGTTAAGCGGCACCGCATAGGCCTGCCAATCGGCTTCCGGATCGTTGCGGATGGCATCCGGAATCGGGGAATAACCCATCCACCAGGGGCCGAAGAACATGCCGGACTGTCCGCTGACAACGGTTTCCTCGGAATTTGCGCGCACGCTCATCTCCGGGTCAATCAGGCCGTCTTTGTACATCTTCTGCAGGAACTCGAGAGCTTCCTTGGTCTCAGGCTCAATGGAACCGTAGGTTACAGCGCCGTCTTTCTCGATCCAATAGCCCGGGTAGGAACCCATCGCGGAGAAGATCGGGTCAAAGCCATACACGTTGTTGCTCGAGGCCAGGAAAGTGGCATATAACGCACCGCCGCTCTGCGGACCGGAAAGGCCAATGGTATTCCCCGTACCGGACATGTCATTGTCCACGAATGCCTTGGCTACATCATACACATCCTGCACCGTCTGCGGAACGTCAAGCCCCAGCTCATCGAGCCAATCCTTGCGGATCCACAGCAAATGATAGCCATCTGCGTCCGCCTGCACGTTGGGCAGGCCCTGAACCTTGCCGTCATAGGTTGCAGCTGCAATCGCGTCGCCGTCCGTTGTATCAAAGAAAGCCTTCATGGCATCGGATGCATAAGCATCGATGACCGGGCCAAGCTCCTCAAGCTGCTGGGAACGGGCCATAGTGCGGAACTGCACCTTATTGACAACTGTTGCATCGGGCAGGTCGTTGGAGGCAATCGACAGATTTATCTTCTGGTTGAAATCTGCGCTGCTGCCAACCTGCCACATCGTCTCAAATTCAATGTTCAGCTTCTCTTTAATCAGCTGTGTGTAACGGTTGTCCTCGGCGGTCTCACCCTCCGGGAAAACGGTGTTTGCATCGATGACGCTGCCTACGCGAATGACAACAGTCTCCTCATAGGGAGCCATAGGATCTTCCGGAGTCTCGACAGCCTGCGACGCCGTCGAAGAATCGCCGGATGCTTCACCCGCGGCGGAGGAGGCTCCCTCCTGCGCCGGCTGGCTGCAGGAAGTAGCCAGTGCCGCAATCATCAATGCTGCCATAATCATTGCCTGTGCACGCTTTTTCATGACTTTCCCTCCGTTTGGTATTGTGATTAAAAATTGTACCCTAATTATAACGAAATTGTGAATATAAACAACTAACCTTTTTTCGGAAAAGAGGTGACTTTTGTATAAAGTTTCTGATAACAAAACAATTGTACCCAAATTTCTGGACAAAAGTCCACCTGTTTTCCACAAAAGGGCCGCTCTCCTGTGAGAGCGGCCCTTTTGTGGAAAAATCAGATACGATGCTGCTTGCGGTATTCGCTGGGCAGCATGCCTGTGCTCTTACGGAACACGCGGTTGAAATATTTTTCATCGTCATACCCTGTCTGTTCGGCAATCTGCTGCAGGGAAAGGCTGGTACGGCTCAGATATTCCTTGGCCTTTCCCACGCGGACACGGCGCAGATAGTCAACAAACGAACATCCGCAGATTTCATGGAAGCACTGACTGAAATAACTGCGGCTCATGTTGACACGGCGCGCAATTTCATCCGAATATAAATGCTGTGCATACTCCTCCTCAATCATACGGCGTGCCCGAAAGATGCTTTCCGTAACCTCCCGGGAAAAACGGTATTTTCCGCTAAGCAGGGCACTCTTTTGGCGGATGTCCTCCAGCCAGTCTTCGATCTCCTGCCAGCAGAGAAAATCCGAAGGCGCGACGATTTCGAGTTCCAGCGGCTCGCTGTAAGAACGGTTCCAAGCGTGCTCCACAGCCAGAACAATATGCAGCAGCTGTTCCTTTGTAAGCCGCGATTGACTGAGCTCCTGCAGCGCCGACTGGAACGCCGTCTCGTCATGCAGCCACTCCATCGAAAGCCAATGCTGCTTGAGGGCGGTGAACTGTTCCGGCGAGACGCTTTCCTCCCGTTTTTCCAGCTCCTTGACGCTGTGTGAAATATGCTTGTCCTCCCTGCGGTACTCATAGAACAGGGCACGGCGGCGATACCGGTCTGCACAGCGGAACACTTCACCGTATTTCATGCCGAGAACGTGCTGGATTTCCAACAGCAGAAAGCGTCCCTCAAGATACCGCTTCACGCTTTCCGGTTCCGCGCTCCCCTGGTTCAGAAACCACACGCCGCGTCCCGTGGAAATGTATTCTTTTTCTCCACGGGCAGGACCTTCGGCGTCTTCTTCCGATAAGGCAATCAGAAGCGAAATGGTATCCTCATGGCAGACACAGTCCTCCCAGTGCCCCGCCTGGCTGGATCGTTCCTGCACGTTCTTGCGCAGACGGTTGCTGATCCGTTCAAGCAGGGAGGAAAAATTCTCGCGGTCAAGCTGCACCTTCGCCACATAATCGATCGCCCCCAGACGCAGCGCCTGCTGAATACACTCAAAGTCGCTGTGGATCGTCAGTACGGCAAACGCCAGATCCGGATACAGAACTGTGGCTTTGCGGATCAGTTCAAGCCCGGACATCAGCGGCATATCCAGATCACACAGCACCAGATCGGCGGTGTGCTCCTCCAAAAAGCGGAGTGCTTCTATTCCGTTGGAAGCTTCGCCCACAACCTCCATCGCGTAGTCTGCCCACGGCATTGAGGCTATCAGACCCTTCCGGGTCAGCTTGTCATCGTCTACAATCAGCACCTTCAGCACGACTTCGCCACCTCCTTTGGCAAATACAGATGCACAGCCGTCCCCTCTCCCAAACGGCTTTCCACAGACCAGTCTGCTTTCCCATGATACCGGCGGTGAATCGAGCGAATGACATAGCTGAATCCGATGCCAAGCCCTTCCTCCGGGCTGTCTTCCTTCAGGCTGCACATTTTTTCGAGCTGCTCCGGCGTCATACCATTCCCATTATCCGCCACCGTCACTTCAATGCGATCCGTCACACGGATCCGCAGGGAAACCGTCATGTCTTTGCTGTAACCATGATAGAGCGCGTTCTCCACCAACGGCTGCAGGATAAACTTCGGACAGGCATATGCAAGCGGATCGTCCGGCGGCTCCTGCGTGCAGACAAAGCTGAAATCATACCGCACCTGCTGCAGAGCCAGATATTCCCGGATCGCCATCACCTCATCGGCCAGTGTAGCCTCACGGTTTTGCTTGTTCAGATTATACAGGAGAAGCCGGTTCAGGTTTTGCACGGTGTGATCGATATCGTCCTGGTTATTCATCAGCGCCATCCAGTGTACTGTGTTCAGTGTGTTCATCAGAAAATGAGGATTGATCTGATAGCGAAGCTTTTCCACCTCCAAATCGGCCCGGCGCTGCTCAGCAACAGAAATCTCCTGGATCATCCGGCGGATTTCCCCGCGCATCTCTTCAAATTTTTCAAGCAGCTCATCGTATTCGGCGATGTTCGTTTTTTCTCCGCCGGAAGCCGGAGCCTCCTCGAGAACAGTGGACATTCTTCTTTCAAAAATGCCCAGAGGCCGGTAAATCATTCGCCACAGCATCCACACCATCACGGCGCAGAAGATAACGATCACCACACAGAAAGCCGCCAGACTTTCAATCCACTGGTTGCGCTCCTGCATGTAGATCCCCTCGGGCACCAGCATGACAACCTCCCAGCCTTGATTGGCCTTCACTCGGAACGGATAAAAGCCGGTCAGATCCTCCTCGCTGAAGGGGATCCCTGTGGCGAAGCTTTCGGATTCTGAGTAGGTGATGGTCCCCTGCGGATCAAGAAACAGGATGGGAAAGCGTTCCTGGCCCTGATTGGCTTCCAAAATATCGTCCACCACATGAAAAGCAGATTCCACATACAGCAGGAGTTCCTGGCCATCCGAGAGCTGCACGGAACGCACGGCGGCCAGAACTGTACGGTCCGTGGCCTGGGAAAGGCTCTGCATCGGTCCGTAATACCGGATGGTGCCGGATTCCATCAGCAAGGGCATCTGATCGAGATCCACCTTATCCCGGATGGTTCCTGTGGTAAACAGAGGCTTATCCTCCCCCGGTGACAGATACGCCGTCAGCCCGATGGTGGGATTGGTAAACGTGAGCACCGCCATCTGTTCCCGAACGGAATCGCTGTACCGGATCTTGTCATAGCCTGGCTCCGCATGAAAGTATCCCTCCAGATATTCCGCGGCGCTGCCTACCACCAGGAGCTGTGACACATGATTCATGTTGGAGATGGTGTTCTCCATCATCAGGCAAAGCTGATTGGCTGTGTTCTCATAGCCCGTCTCGATTTTGTTTTCCAGAATAGACTGGATGGAATAGTTGGAGATGGACATTATTCCGCCGAAAATCAGCAGCAGGCAGCAGATAAACACTAGGGAAATCCGCTGCTTTAAATTCAGACTCGGTTTTTTCACCGGACCCTCCTTCCATTTCCTCCCCGCTTTGCCGGAGGCAAACAACAGCCGGAAGCAGCGTTTCCTCTTGTCGGGGAAACCATACACTTCCGGCTGACGGTATTCGCTGCTTTTTCTAAAAGTATACTCACACACCAAATTGGTGTCAAGCGGCAGCCACCATTCTCAGGATTCCCACGGATGTACAACCACCTTGATAGGCTTATGGACGGAATCTTCCATCAGACGCATTGCGTCACCAATCCGATCCAACGGGAAGGCTGCCGTCACCATATCCCGCAGGTTGAAACGGCCGGAAGACGCCAGCTGCAAAAGCGGCTCCCACACATGTGGATTTCCAACCACGCCGTACATTTCAAGCTGGTTCATAATGATGTCCGTATATGGCAGCGTCAGCGGCTTGTCACGATCCGGAATACCGTAGAGGATAATGCGCCCCGATCTGCGTGCACAGGCACACGCGGACAAAATGGTTTCGGGACTGCCGGCTGCTTCGCACACGAGATCTGCGCCCTTACCGTCCGTATATTCCAGCACCTTAGCGCGCACATCCTCTGTTTTGGAGCAGATCAGATAGTCCGCACCAAAACCGGCCGCGCGGCGCAGCCGCTCCTCGCTGCGGGCTACCGCAATGACACGTCCCGCTCCCATAGCCTTTGCGCCCTGGATAAAGGCGATTCCCGCCGGACCTACGCCATAAACCAGAACGGTTTCCCCAAAATGCACACCCAGCCGCATCAGCCCGCCCACGGGACAGACGGTGCTCTCGAGAATTCCCGCTTCGTCATAGCTGATGTTATCTGGGATCACAAACAAATTTTCTGCCGGAGCCTTCACATACTGGGCGTAACCACCCCAGTGCGGCGTGAAACCGATCTCGGTCATCTCCGGGCACAGGTGCCTGTCCCCTCTGCGGCAGAACTCACAATGTCCGCATCCCACCGAGGTTTCCACCACCACACGCTCACCTACGCGCCGTGTCGTCACAGCGCTGCCTGTTTGCACAATCTCTCCGGCAATCTCATGGCCCAGCACATGCGGCGGGGCGCCGTATATGAAACGCCCGGAGATCACTTCCAGATCCGTGGCGCATACGCCGGCCGCCCACACTTTGATCAAGACCTCATGCTCGCTGATCTGCGGATCGGGAACCTCTTGTACCTCCACCACATGATAATCCTTCCACACGGCTGCCTTCATGCTTCTGCTCCTCCCTATCGTCAAAGCCCGTTTTAGTTCTTATTTAAGAACTTATATTTTATATACAAACACATTGTAGCGCTTTCCCAAAGGTCTGTCAAGCTGTATTTCCTCTTGCTTTTTGGCTGCAAAGCGGTATAATGAATTCTGTTTTGCAGAAAGGGAGGTATCTGCTCATGGAAATCTGGGGAACCACACACAGCGGAGAAAAGGCTCTGCTTCTGCATTTGCAGGGACAAGGCGGCCTCTCTATGACCGTCTCCAGCTATGGCTGCCGGATCCTGTGCCTGCTTGCACCGGATCGGGCTGGACGGATGGAAAACGTTGTGCTCGGCTACGATTCACTTGCCGCATACGAGACAGATGACAAATATGCCGGAGCGGCTGTCGGCCGTGTTGCCAACCTGATCGAAGGGGCTTGCTTTGAGATGGACGGGAAAACCTATCCCCTCTCTGTTAACGATCCGCCCCAGCATCTGCATGGAGGGATACATGGTTTTTCCTGCGTCGTGTGGGAGGTAGAAAAAGTCTGCGAAAATGCTGTCACATTCACCCACCAGTTCCCGGACGGACTGGATGGATATCCGGGAACGCTGTCTGTCTCTGTTTCCTACCTGCTTACACCGGACAATGCTCTGGAAATCCGCTGGGACGCCATGAGCACCAAAAAAACGCCGGTGAGCTTCACCAATCACTCCTATTTCAATCTTGACGGCGATTTCCGGCGGGATGTGTCCGGTTATCACCTGCAAATCCATGCCGCCCGCATGCTGGAGCTTTCGGACAGCTGCCGTCCCACGGGACAGATTCTGCCGGTAGAAAATACCGTTTTCGATTTTCGCCGGCCGCGTCCCATCGGTGCTCTGTCCCTTCCCGAGCTTGCCGCCGCGCACGGCTACGATCACACCTACCTGCCGGACGGATCCGGTCTGCGTCCGGTGGCCTGTGTTTGGTCGCCCCGATCCGGCCGCCGTCTGACTGTACTTTCCGATCTGCCTGCCTTGCAGCTATATACCTCCAATTTTGCACGGGAAGGGCTGATACTGCGGGATGGGGTTTTAGACGAAGCACATCATGCCGTATGCCTGGAAACACAGTATGCTGTTGATTTCCTGCACCACAGGGGATTTCCCGCCCGCTTTTTACTGCCCGGGGAGACAGAGACGAGCACAACCGTCTACCGCTTCGATACGGTATAAACGAAGAAACAAGTTGATTTTTTCCCTGATCCAAGTATAATGAAAGAAAACAAACAGGTTCCTTATTCTGTACCACGGTTTTATATCGGAAAAAGGAGACGGAAATCGTATGGAATCGGAAACCAAAAACCACAGAATGCTGGAAAAAGCACTGCATATTCTCGAATATGTTGCCTCCTGCCCGGATGGCGCTTCGCTGACGGATGTGTGCGCCACACTGGACATTGCCAAGAGCAGTGCCTACTCTCTTTTGATGACGTTCTTGCATTTCGGCTATATCGCTAAAAACCCGCACAATCGCTTTGTGATTGGCCTGAGAGCTTTTGAGATTGGCTCACGGTTTGTGGAAAACAACGACTTCTATCTCTATTCACGCGATGTGCTGGAGGAATTGGTGCGTGTAACGAACGAGACCGCGCATTTGGCCGTTCTGGAAGGAACCGATGTTGTATACCTGAGCAAATTCGATTGCTCTCATGTGGTACGCATGGTATCAAGCGTGGGAAAGCGCGTGCCGGCCCATGTGACAGCGCTCGGGAAGGCCCTTCTCTCCGGCAAAAGCGATGAGGAAATCCAAACCCTGTACCACAACAGGGAACTGGAACGGATGACGGATAACAGCATCAGCACTGTGGAGGAGCTGCTTCGCCAGCTTACGCAAATTCGTACTTCCGGCTTTGCCTACGAGAGCGAGGAGTCAACTCTGGGAATCCGCTGTATTGCTGTGCCGGTACGCAACAGCACGGGAGAGGTATGCCTGGGAATCAGCATTTCCGTGCCGACGCTGCGCGTAGATTTTGGCTTGGAGCAGGTGAAACAACCTCTGCTTGAAGCCCGGAGAAGGCTGGAGCGAGTGCTGTGACACGAGCCTGCGGATCCCCCGCAGTTCACGTCGTCTCCTGATTCAGAAAATAGTACGCTGGTATTTCCATTTTGTTCCAGGAAAATTTCCGCTTTAAAAGCCAATGGCAAATGCAATTTTCTCTATCCGCCGGGACAAAGGAAAGCCGGTTCTCTTTGCGCCTGTCAAGCGCAAAGAGAACCGGCTTTGTTTTTTGCTTTCTCGTGCAGTTTACCAGATAGAAAGATCGGGCCGTATCATTATCAGGCGTTCTCACCGAAGAATTGCTTCAGATCGTCCTCCACTGTACCGATACCGGCGATGCCAAAATTTTCAACGAGAACCTTTGCCACATTAGGGCTGAGGAAAGCGGGCAGAGTAGGACCGAGATGAATATTCTTGACGCCCAGATACAACAGAGCCAGCAGTACAATAACAGCCTTCTGCTCATACCAAGCGATGTTGTAGACGATGGGCAGGTCGTTGATGTCATCCAGGCCAAAGATCTCTTTCAGTTTCAGCGCGATAACCGCCAGAGAATAGGAGTCGTTGCACTGGCCTGCGTCCAGCACCCGGGGAATGCCGCCAATGTCCCCCAGAGGCAGCTTGTTGTACTTGTACTTCGCGCAGCCGGCGGTGAGGATGACCGCGTCCTTGGGCAGGGCCTTGGCAAATTCGGTGTAGTAGTCGCGGCTCTTGGCCCTGCCGTCACAGCCGCCCATCACCACAAATTTCTTGATTGCGCCGGCCTTTACAGCCTCCACGACTTTATCGGCCAGAGCAAACACCTGAGCGTGGGCGAAGCCGCCAATGATTTCTCCGCTTTCGATTTCGGTGGGGGGCGCACATTTTTGGGCATGCGCAATGAGAGCGGAGAAGTCCTTCTGCTCTCCAATCTCACCTGGGATGTGCTTGCAGCCGGGATAACCTGCAGCGCCGGTGGTGTACAGACGTTCCTTGTAGCTGTCCTTAGGAGGCACAATGCAGTTGGTAGTCATGAGGATGGGACCATTGAAGGACTCGAATTCCTCCTTCTGCTTCCACCAGGCATTGCCATAATTGCCCACAAAATTGGAATACTTCTTGAAGGCGGGATAGTAGTGGGCAGGAAGCATCTCGGAGTGAGTGTACACATCCACTCCGGTACCCTGGGTCTGCTCCAGCAGCATCTCCAGATCCCGCAGGTCATGGCCGGAAACCAGAATACCAGGATTCTTGCCCACGCCAATGTTTACCTTGGTGATTTCAGGATTGCCGTAGGCTGTTGTGTTGGCCTTGTCCAGCAGCGCCATGCCGGAAACACCATACTTGCCGGTCTCCAGAGTCAGAGAAACCAGATCGTCCACGCTGAGAGTATCGTCCAAAGTGGCAGCCAGGGCGCGCTGCAGGAAGGCGTCCACTTCCTCATCGTCCTGAAGCAGCACATTTGCGTGCTTGGAGTAGGCGGACAACCCCTTCAGGCCGTAGGTGATCAGCTCACGGAGAGAGCGAATATCCTCATTTTTGGTGGACAATACGCCCACAGTTTTGGCCTTCTCCTCCCAATCCCCAGAACCGTCCCACAAAGCGGCTTCAGGCAGGTTTGCGGTGCTGCTCAGCTGGAAGAGCAAATCTTTCTTAATATCCAGCGTGGCACGGATGCGAGCTTCAATGCTCTCCTTGTCAAAATTTGCGTTGGTAATGGTGGTAAACAGGTTGAGGGTGATCAGATGATTGATCTCAGCAGCGACAGGCTTGCCCTCCCTGCGCAGGGCGGTGGTAACAGCGGAGATCCCTTTGCTCACATACACCAGCAAATCCTGCATGGCAGCTACATCCGGCTTCTTGCCGCACACACCCACCATGGTGCAGCCCTTGCACCCGGCAGTTTCCTGACACTGATAACAAAACATTTTATTTTCCATGTTATACTCCTTCGTGGTGTTTTCTGTTGCTTGTTCCAATTCTTAAAATACAACAACCAGCAGCATCTTAAATGCCTCTTCCCCATACACTGCGTGAGGATGCCCAGCGGGCATGACGATGGACTCACCTTCATGCAGAAGATAATCCACACCATCAATGGTTATTTTACCCACGCCGTCCAGGCAGGTAACAAAAGCATCGCCGCCGGACTCATGGGTACTGATCTCCTCACCTTTGGCAAAGGAAAACAGGGTGATGCTCAAAGCATCGTTCTGGGCCAGCGTCTTGCTGACCACCTGGCCTTCCTGATAGGCGATCTGATCTTTCAAAACCAGAACCTCTGCCTGGCTGATGTTTTTCATCTTCACATTCATGGTGATGCCTCCTTGTCTGTATTTCAGTTTCATACACTTTCCTGAGATTTATTCACCGCAAACAAGGTCTCGCACAACTTTGCCCCCATTAAAGCCGGCATGCTTGACCTTACGCTTTCATTTTACTATAATCAGAAAAAAGCAGTTGTGGGAAATCCAACACTGGAGGCATTTATGGAAAAATATTTTTCGATCCTGTTTCAATGCCCTCTGTTTCATGGAATTGGGCAGGAAGACCTCAAAGCAATGATGGCATGCCTTGGCGCGAAATTGATAGCGGTTCCCAAAGGCGATCCTGTCTTTTTGGAGGGAGATCCTGCGCAGCTGGTAGGTGTTATTCTCTCCGGCAATGTGCAGGTAGTTCAGGATGATTACTATGGAGAAGCCTTTTCCTGCGCCGGTTTGGAAAGCATGCCTGTCAGTGTGTTTGCAGGCAAGGACAGCGAGGTACTTCTCCTGAACTGCCGGAGAATCCTGACTATGTGCTCCCATACCTGCCACTTTCACAGTCTGTTGATTCAAAATATCTTGAAGGGACTGGCACAAAAGAACCTGGCATTCACACAAAAGGTGCGGTAT